>Ga0136643_10010807_pt1 | contig 13500 bp, 6 predicted proteins | sample TergutLab28metaG_FD_96883 | JGI IMG/M metagenome (GOLD analysis project Ga0136643, IMG submission 96883) | Labiotermes labralis P1 segment gut microbial communities from Petit-Saut dam, French Guiana - Lab288 P1 (version 3) (version 3) | ecosystem: Host-associated > Arthropoda: Insects >...
ACAATCGTACATTTGAGGTTCCACATTCGTTGCATCTCTATACACAAACTCTTGTATTTTAACTTCTTTTCCGCTTCCTTTTGCACAACATTTCTGTCTGCGGGTATTGCCACATCTATCATTATTATTATTATTAGCATTATTAAAGCAACGATATATAAAATGCAATGTCCTCTCGATTACCCGGAGTAATGGTGGGGAAGCACGGATAATTGAGAAACACGAATAATACAAAACCAGTACTTTATTAAGCCACGAACAAAAAATACAACTATAATTCACTTATTGTATGTATAATACATAAGCTGCTTACGAGCAGACGCAAAGGATTCCTAATTTTTGTTTGTACTTTAAATTTTGTTCGAGCTCTCGGCGCTAAATCATGTTATTTCCCACATTCGTCACTAGACATTCGTGAACTACGATCGCCCACGGACAATCCGCGAACCGGATAATCCGCACACGTATAATCGAGAGTGCAGTGCACAAAGAAATGTCCCTATATTTCTACATTAAGTAAGCAACCACTAACAGGTCCACCAATGCTGTACAACGCTTTAGTTAAAACTTTTACTGTCGTCTGGCTACAAATTAATGCAGCTAAAACACACCGCAGTCTGTAGTCGCGATCCTCTCGGATATCTGGACCATATGCGCCAAGCTATTTCTTTCTCCCACAGCGCAGAGCCCCTAGGGGTCCAAGGCCTCCTCATTATCGAGGCTTCACTATCGCTCACACATCACACTCAGTAGGACTCCTCTGGATGAGTGATCAGCCCGAGGCACAGAGCCCTACCTGATAGCACACAACACTCAAAAGAGATTTTCATTCCCCCGGCGGGATTCGAACTCGCAATCCCAGCAACCGAGCGGCTGCAGACCCACTCCTTAGACAGCGCGGGCCACTGGGATCGGCGGACAAGACCTGCACAGCGGATAATCCTACGCGTCTTACATTTCTCTACGACTCACACAGATTCCAACAAACCAGTTAACATTCTGGAATGGAATGAGATTTACCATTAGAATCTAGATTTCTTTATTTTGTACCACTACAATTCAAACACGTTTCTCTCCGAAAGACGAAAATAAATTACCCTATCTCGTCTGTTCCTTATCCGCTTCTCAGGACTCTTATCAATCAGTCTTATATGCATCCACCTATCTATACCGCTTCCTTGGTCCAAAGATATCGATGAATTTACGTCTAATCCAGGGTCCTTTCCCAGCACACGGGTAAAAACCACACATCATCCGCAACAAATCGCGATCTGATAGGAATCGTATACAGTACCAGCCCTTGTGGAACAACCTACTTATCGTCTTTTTCCCCCCTTCTCCTTCCACTCTTTTATTTTATTTTATTTTACCAGAAGGCATATTGGGGTGTTGCCAGCCAACACGGCCATCCCAATGGAACAACGCCAAAATATACAGCTACACTCACATTTTCTTTCTCCATCTACGACTTGTCTCTCACTCTGTCTTGTTCTACACCTCACACACAGTGGCGCTGTTGTCGACCATCTGAATCACCCAGCACCTACTCATGCAGTCAAGGTAAACTTTTGTTACCGTACTACTTACTGCACATAGAATATTGGAGCTCTGAAACAGTACGCAAGAAAATAAAATTTGTACAAATCGCTGACAGGCAGCTTCATCTAACAGTGTTTTGGGCGGTCAAGGGCTAAGACTCGAGATCTCAGTTGAGTTGCAACAGATGAAATATGAATAACGGCCAGGGTAAGAATTTAAGAAGCGAAAAATAAAAAATCCAGCAGAAGGAGTCTACTGTTCCAATGCAGAAGGAAGAAGAAGAAAATGATTATCGATGACAAAGCCACAACCCATACAGTACTCAAACCCAGTGACATTATCAGAGGGAATGCAGCATATACACTCTGGCCCAGAATCCGGTACGCCCTGCGCAGTTACTTTGGAAACGAAGCACACCACGCTTTATTGTCACCCTGTGTTGTTTTGTATTAAACAGAATCAAACAGTTATTAGTCGAATCAAACTGAACACACGGATGCGTCGCCATCACCACGTTTTCTGCAGTACGCAGCCGCTACATCTGGTTTTACAAACAGTATTCAACAACCAGTTTCCTCAGTCTACCACCCGCATTTGCCAGTACTGAAACATCCCTCCAAGTCTTGCACATCAGGTGCCATTTTAAACTTATTTTTTTACATAATCAAAGACTTCTTCATCTTTCCTGTTAACCTTCAGCTACTTATTTCCTTCCCTGGTATTGTCTGATTCCTCTTCTTAAGAAAATGTCATATTCGTGCAACTCATGTCAGTTCATCTGTATCACTGTAAAAGCCGACAATTCATCCATCACCTTACTTTCCCTAATACATTAGACTGAACTCACTAGTTCAACTACAACGGATCATCGACTTTTTTGCACTTTTCCGTTACCTACATTAGGTTATAAAAAACTGAAGGCATCCCATACTACCTGTAACTACAATTTAACATTTCTCTTGTATGGCTCGCGAACTCCCGTCTTTGGAACACCGAGACCGTGGTTTCTAATAATGATCTCGACACGGACACCAGCAATTGTTGGCACACTTATTGTTCTGTGTAAGCAGCAGCCACTCGATGAATGCAGCAGGATGACCAAGAAGGTCCTGTAAGTATCTGAAGCATATTTTTCGTGTTACTTCGGGATTGGAAATGGCGAAACCATCCAATCCGCAGCAGAAAAATAATCAACACACCCGAAAGTGTAGTCGTTCTTATTAAACCACGTTACACGGCACTATCCATGCATGATTCACGTCTCACACAAGTCTGAGTTAGAGCTAGAGATAGAAGTAGGGATCTACAGTAACCTTAAGTCACAACCATTACCAGTTTCTTAATGAAGTCCTCTCATCACAACTAGAACCACTTTCCCATCAAGAAGTTTAATAAACTTTACTTGGATTTTTGACGTTCGTAGGGCCGTGCATCGTAATATTTTTCCTATAGTAAAACCTCCTAGATGCACTGGTGCATCTAGTTTGACTTCAGTCTCTGATTCTCTTTGAAAATAAACGTAATAAAAGGATTACATTTGTATGCACAAACCATCAGCTAGGCCATTTGTTTCGAATGATTAACACAGTCTGAGAGCAAAACACCCAGAATATACACTAAAATTGCATGAAACAAGACCAAATAACGCTTGTAACTACGAAACACACTGTACGAAATACATGACAAACTGTAATTCATACAGGCAGTCTGTACGCTTAGCACTGTGACATCTAAGAGACTACTGAAGGGCGGGGAAGACAAAAAACGGACAAATAATTTTGGTGGCGAAACTTATTGGAAAACGCCAACTTCCAGTACCGAAGAGATAAAACCCCGATGAGATTAACAGTAAGGATGCGGATGGATGTGGTTTAGGGTCGTGCACAGTGGCTGACCCTGAGGTACGGAATTTTACGGTTCTGTAAATAGCGTTTGTATTTTAAAGTCAATACGGGAACCTAATGCTCTTCCCACTACGACAGGCATAAGTCTGTGACGCACACCGTAACGTTCGGAACGCTCCCAGTAAAATAAACATCTAAAAATTCACTTACTACTACTACTACTACTACTAATAATAATAATAATAATAAGAAGAAGAAGAAGAAGAAGAAGAAGAAGAAGCCTGGTTTGTTAAGGGTATATAAATGTCAATACCCTGCACGAAGGTGATAAATAATAATAGTAATAACAACAATATGGTTTGTTTCAGGCATATATTCGTCAATACCCTGTGTAACCGCACATAGGCACTAAAGACCACTAACAACCAACTTCCACTGAGCGCCAGTAGTGGTGATGGTGGATAGTAAGACCGCCGACTAGCAGTTCGTTGTAGAGATGAGCTCCACTCCCGGAATATTTGCGATCTCGATATTAATTAAGGCGCGTAAACATCGAGTTCCAAGTTTGTCAGGGTGTAAGTCGTTTATTAGTGTAATTACACACCGAGTGCCTGCCTGCTTTGTATCAAACAGCACTGAACTGGTCGTCAACACAGCGCACAGCTGGGTTCCAGTTGGGGTAAAGAACCGACTTCGGGGCCGTGAACGTTATCCGTTCTTTTAATTGTGATTCTCTGTAGATAGTTCAGGGGCCCTCCCACCAGAGAGCTTATGGCATTAACTGATCCTTCGTGGAAAGGAGAATTAGGTCAGAATCACACAATTACACAACACAAAATGCATGTCCTCAGCTTCTGTTCAACCGGTCGGGGTAAAATGTAGAAGTTCCATTCCTACGAAAAAGGTTGTCAGACAGAATAATAGAAATCATTCAGCTTTTCACCCAGCGATTGCCGTCCTTAAATAAGAACTCAGGCTGTCCTGCTACACCTGCATACAAACAATGACTAATCATACCACTACTACTACTACTACTACTACTACTAATAATAATAATAATAATAACTACATTGTACTGATGCAGAGTGACGTATCTTTGCCGGCTGCTGTATTACAACGTTACAGAATGCTACCACATGATTCTTATAATAAAATCAACGAGAAGCACTAATTTCTCAAACTTATTTTTGGAATAGGACTCTACATGTAGTTCCATCCTGATCGCGCTAACAAGCAGTCAGCATAACCTGTATGACCTATACTTATTGCTGTGTGTACATTGCTAGACTCCTGATGATGGACAGGGATACTGTCCGAAACATGTACAGCCCTATTCCAATAACAAATTTGAGAAATTAGTGCTTCTCGTTGGTTTTCTAATAAGAATACATCACGATGTACGGTCCTCAGAATGTCAAAAGTTACCAAATGAATTCAGGTTATACCACCATCAATTTGTCACCGTCCATTGCCCCAACTGTAATTGCTGCAAGTGTTGTTCATAGACCGTGCACTTGGCCGTACTCATATCTTCAAGTGATACAAACAAAACTGCCTGTTTAATTTATTTTACCATCAGTGGCGACGGATGGAATCGAACCCGGGACATTATGAAGAGCAGGTCGTTAAACCAGAGCAAGCAATCTCCGTAGTAGTAAGACAGGACGAAACAGCATGAAGACGAGGACAGCAGGATCCCCGAAAATGTTGGCATCTATACGCCAAACTACATGGCGTCACACCCGAAATCTCAAATCTTGTAACATACACAAGGCTATAAAGGCCATCGTTTCTGGGTCACCTCTGTGTTGTAGCTGCGTACTGATCTTTATTGAGCGGCAACTGGATTCTATCCTGACCGTCAACATCGGTCTAAAAATATACACTGAAACAAATCACTCAGTGCTAGTGTAACGACATCCATTTGCGTGGAGATGGAGTAGCCCCAAATGCCGAAATGTTAACAACGGCAATGAACACTGTCACCAAGTGGGGCCCTCCTGCTGTCATCACGTCAGAACTACAGACAACGTTGTGCGATTCTACAGTTGTACCATACTATTTTGCATATTCTCCCAACGCAATTTGCCTGGCTGGTTCGACCACAGCAGCACGGATATCAAAACCCACAAACTGCCATACGCAACATCAATGGTACGCACATGTGATCCAATGAACTAACCTGTAATTACTAATCACTTACTCTTGCCACAGACGGGGAAGGCTAATGCACCAAATCAAGGCGGCTTCATTTGACGTCAGAAGCAACAGATTACAAAATTTCGGAGGCGTGGCTCATCAGGAAGGCTGCACATGTTTATGCCCGAACTATATTAAATTACACATTCTGTATACTTAAATACCATGTTTATGGCATCTGTAAAACTGATACACGAGGAAGATCAAATCTCTCACGGGCACATGTGCATAATTTAATGACCCGAACACAGACGAAATTGTAAAGAAACTCCTTTCTGCTCTAGATTTCTCAAATTCTCACAAAATTTTCTCACACGTTTCCTTCCTCTCTCTCTCTCTCCCTCCCTCTCTCCTCCCCCTTCTCTCTCTCTCTCTCTCTCTCTCCAGAAATATATTTATATCAGTTTAAGCAGATATAACGGACAGACTATGATGTGTGCTTACGTTTCCAATAGTTACTTGTTAATGTACAGTCACTAACACCACCCCTTCCCCCCCTCCCCCCACTAAGCAACGCGCATGCTTAGGAAAGTATCCCAATTTCAACGTGGATTTTCGAACATATCAAGAAAAGAAAGGCTTGACGACTCAAAAAGATCTGTATCTTCGACAATATCGCACTGGGAACCCCAAAACTGCGCAAACAGATTTGCGTCCCCTACAATGTTCCATGAGTACAACAAATTCTGGCCCGTTCGTGACCGAATGTCAGTACGATACAGCTACCAACATGACGTCACATACCAGAAGACTGTACTGTTTACAGTCACCGCCACAACCTCAAATGTCACAAATATCATCTCGTTCAATATTTACCAGAACGACACAACAATAAAATGCAAATCCCTGAGTCAATACAAATATTTTATACCACGGAAGTGTTGTTTTATTAGACAAATTCCCTTCCTTACGAGAAAAATAGGCTTACGAGATTACCACGCAATCTGTGTGTGTGTGTGGGGGGGGGGGGGGCGAGGGGGGGGGCCCTTGTTTTCTGGCCCCTTTCATCCATTAAACTTGCCGGTAGGCGTTCTCGGAACACTGTATGTAGTTACGCCACTGAAGCCACCTCCCACACACGTCACACATTTTACACGCTACTTCCTACAATCCGTAATAACAACATGGCAGAAAGGGCGAACATGACATTTAACAGTAACACTTACCTGAGGATCCTAAAGTGACGAATGGCAATAGATCTTAGAGAAGCATACACCAATTGCAATGGCATCTTACGCAGAACCCACAATAACATGGCGAAAATTCAGATGTGTCTTTATCACTTGGCATGATGGCAATTACCGACGAAATACTGTAGCTAGGCACGTAAAATCTGGTACGGAGATTTATCACAAACACACGTACATACCTCGTATAAAATATTCGGAAGGAAACAATTCCCTCACACGCCCTGTAATAGAAAGGGGCACGCGGTGATGCAGTTGGTTGAGGCACTGCGCGACAACCCGGAAGGTCGCAGGTTCGATTCCCAATGAAGTCATTGGGATTTTTGATTGAATAAATCCTTCCGACCGCACTATGGCCATGGTCTAACAGAAATGAGCACTAGGAATATTCCTTGGAGGAGGTAAAGGCGGCCGGTGCGTAGGGCTGACCTTACCACCTTCATAGACCGACTCTCTGGAAAAATGGGAGCCTCAACTTCCTGGAACCCTTATGGCCTGTGTAGCCTGTACAGAGATTGCTTTGATCTGTATAAAATATTTGGAAGTCGACAACTTCCTCGTTGAAGGAGATCTACCAAATGGCTACAAACGATAAACGCCGATAGTTGGTAATACTGATTCTCAAGAATAAAATAAAATAAAACAACACTGAGGGATCGGTAGGACCAGATATCTAAGCAATATACAGTAGGCTTTACGAGCTGTGTGTGTTTAAGGTGCCGTGCTACAAATCGGAAGGTCGCTGGTTCGATTCCAGATGGTGTCATTGGAATTTTTCATTGACATAATCCTTCCTATAGCACTATGGCCCTGGGGTCGACTCAGCCTCTAACAGAAATGAGTACCAGAAGTATTTCCTGGGGGTAAAAACGGCCGGTGCGCAAGGCTGACAACCTTACCACCATCCTGGGCCATTGTCACGTAATCTGGGAACCTTAACTTCCTGGAACCCTCTGGGCACTTCGGGCCTGTAATGGGACTGATTTATCTTTTTTACGAGCTGTGCAGGGAAACGGCTCACACAGAACAAAATTAAACCTAAAGTGCACTTATTAACAAATCTTTATGGACCTTTCCGATAGGAGATTGCTGAATGCAACTTTTTACTGTGCAGTAACAGCTTATCTCACAGTTTGTTAGTAAAGCGATGAATCTGCCGTCTGATGATGGACCTTCAGGACAACTGCAAACGCGATACAGCCGGGGGCCCGAAACTTGTAATTCAAATCGAAACGATTATATATACATGGACACTGAATTTCCTACAGGCTTATCTCGTAAACGAAACCGTGTTCAGTATATGTTCACACAACGCTTGAAAAGCGCTGCAGTGTTTGCACATCATTCCTGTAGGCTATCTTACACTGTTAGAGGCACGCGGTGCTCTGTAACCCTTTAGGGTCTCCCAAACGCAATACCACTGTACTAACAGCTGACTGACAGGCCAGCTGGTATTTGTGAACTGCATATATGCTGTACAGTTTAGTTCAATGCAACTGGCATAAATGTTCGCTACTGCAGGTGATGACTGCTTTTGAGAGTTCAAAATTTTGTTTCCCGGCACGGGTGGGAGGGATTAAGGAGGAGGAGAAGAAGAAGGTGTGGGCAGCAGATGTCAAACCCGTTAAGAAATTTCAAAGTAAATCTTGGTATTAAATTACTGATTTCTAACTGTGGTTTCGTGAAACGTGACGTAAAATCACATATCGCTCGCGCAGAGGCACTTTGTCGTAACCCACAATTCGTCAAACTGAGATTCTCGCATTGCTAGACAGCTGGGTTGCAAACACACCTTGCGTTAAAGTGTCGTGTTGCCAAAAAAAAATTCTCTTTTTTTTTAATTTCGCAAAAAGAAAACAACGCTTAAATGCTGGTCTACTGATGATAGGTCCGGTTTCTTCTGTCTCACGTAAAACTGCATATCCGTGGGTTAGGACAAACAGCTGTTCCATGAGTGATATATATTTTTAAAACACGCATCGGCTCCATCTTTCAGGTCCAACGCATGGCCAACTAAAACAGATACTTTATCTTCTCAAATCCGTGGTGTCGAAAAGTCACGTCTTCTGGGATATCACGCCGTACTAACTGCTATACCGTTAAGGACGATTAGCTTCGAAATGTCGGTGCCAATTTACGAGTCGACATGACGTAATTTCCCAGATTACTTTGAATCTTCGAATTAAAACTGCTAACTGTCTTTAGTGTACGTCACCCCACACAAATCGTACGGCTGAAACTAAACGCAAGATTCGCATTCGCTCCCTTAATACGCGTCTGGAACAATGAACAGGTATACCCACGTTTATGATAAAGTTTAGTTAGAAGACAAATATTCGGTGACAAAACGTCCAGCAAGTACCCTGTGAACGGTTAAAACCTCGGCCCCAGCCATTAATTGTTGAAGGTACCAGCAACTGAAGTTCTAGATACGTCATCGATCGCAGGCATCCTCTGAGAAAAGAATTTGGCTCTGTTTCATAGCAACACTTTATTCAAAATAGCAGACTAAAACGATGACTTGGAACATTAATCAGACGTTCCTCGCACTTCGAAAACCTGAACACAAGATACGAAATTCATACTTTTACAAACGCGACAAATTTGTGATTCTACAATAATGTGAAGGTAGCTTTCAACTAGAGTTCACATATCGTCGAATTATTTGCACGAGTGATTGCACAGGCTGTAGAGAAATCGGTAGTGGCGTATTTTCAGGTACAGTTCCGGCAGTTTCCTGGAAAGGATGGAAATAATGAAAAACCTGTCCGAGTGGTTGGTCTTCTGTCGAATACTGGAACAAAAGCGCTCCCAAAAATGAGGCAAGAGTATCATTCGGTAGTGACGTGGGGTAGCAAAATATTTTATTTAGACAGGCCTACATTTCTTCAACATGAACAGCCGTTTGGAAAACGAAATGATCATAGCTTAGAATTCACTCAGATCACACGGCAAACACTGCATCCAGCTTAAGCCACGATACGCTATGACAAGTACTGCAGCACCATCTACGCGTAGTTTCGAATATATATGGCAAACCGTAACAACAAAACACAATACTACCCAAAACTCTTACACGTTTTTTCCTGGTTCCACATTCCGGTTCAGCCGAGGCTTCACAAAACAAATTCCTTAAACTCCTTAGATAAGCGACTACGGTCCTGCAGCCTACAAGCTACACCGAGAACGTGGTAAGACATCCACGGCCCAAACGACAATCAAAGCCGTGATTCCAGTGTTTGAGCAATCTATAACACTGCAACCACTTGGTTCGGAATTCAAAGCCGTTTCAGATATCTAAAGAAAACAGTGCTCTGTCACCATCTGTGAAAAAAAAAACTGTACATAATCAAATACTTCAATCAAATTCGTAAAAGAAGGTCTTTCTGTCATCTTTCCCGCACAAATAAGCCTATATTCTCTCCCTTTTGTTATCGAAATTCAAGCCTTTCCTGATTATCAACAGTTCCTATCCACACAAAACACAACACTCCAACCTTTGCACGTTCAGATTTATTCTATCCCGCTACACGTTTCGATCAATCATTTTGATCTTCATCAGGCAGAGAAAGAATACAAACACAAAATAAAGATGCTATACAGGCCTCCTCTTTAAAACCGATCTATTAAGATGCATTAATTTTACACCCAAAAAGGTTCAATGAAAGGTAGAATGCATAAAACCCCCCTTTTTTCATAAAATCCTTACTAAAATCCAAGTGCCGTAAAGCAGAAGTTCAGAGATGATCTGTATATCTACTGAGGGAACACGAACACGCATCCGGCATAGATGGAATAACTTGATATCCATATGATACTGCAAAATAATCAAAATACAGATAAACTGAAGCTATAGAAGATCAAATAACGAAGTGCTCGAACGTATAGCCACTTACAAGTACACGTGGTGTTGGAAATTTTTTATCGTACGCTGGGTTTACTTTGGGCGTAAATAATCTACTTATCAATCGCCCTACGCTGCAGGTAGAAGCGAAAGTAGACTTATGGGATTAATTATGTCAACACTGCAAAGTGTGTTTTGGTTCCTGTGTAAGTCAAGAATAATACACATATTTTTGTCTATTGTTTTTTGTGGAATGGTACAACTAATTCCGGTAAACTGTTCTGTTACAGAGTTATAGATGGATTGGTACTGTTGATGACTGGTTTACACAACGGCGTGATGTTGCCCAAATTCAAGTCTTTCCTGTTTTGTTCCTTACCTCACACAGTTCTGGAAAATACAGTTACATGTAATTCAATTTGTGTGACGGTGACAGAGAAAGAAGCAAACAACGAGTGTCATTTTCCTGCAAGTGAATTACTGCTCCCATTTTGTTTGTTTGTTTCCGTAAGACGGCGACTCAAAAAGCGGCATTTTAGGTTCTCACAACACTGCTGCTGAAGATTCATTTCGTAACGATTTGCAAAGTTACTCAAGTTTCGAAGAACTGTTGCTCCCTCATCCTTAGGGTACAGCAGTAAAAAATGAGTACCTTTCTTCTTGGACCGCGTGACTCTTTTGACGGCGCTGCAATACTCCCAAGCGTTGGTAACTATTTACCAATCGACGTGAAGCAACATTCCAGAAGACGTTAACTCTCAACTCAGTTACGTCTTCATCGTTTCCCCAGTGCCAATAAAGTATCATTCAATACATATCCCACAAATCAATTAGGAAAACCACAATTCGGGCACAATTCCCCTCCTCCGGCTAGTGGCGACCGCTGCATAATTTTATCAACTATGGTTAATGGTCCGTTACAATCAACGCGACACGTGAACAAGCAGACTCAACTATGGCCGGTCTCCTAACCGATGAAGGTGCTGGCACATTAATAGAATCGTGTGTGACTTACCAAGCTACTGCTTCACTCGACTAGACTCAGACAACGTGGCACAGGTGTACACAATTTCACACAAAACAAACGGATGTCTTCGTAGGACGTACACGTTCGGTTGAATGGACTTTCAGTTAATTGAGAGCACGAAGTGACGCCTCGAATTCAAGTGTCATATCCCCTCGGAGTTGAGCTGCCAGCTCAAAATCAATGGAGCCCGATTAAATGCGACTTTCGTTGAGACGTTCACTGCAAAACCCCCGAAAAATATGTGCAAAAATACAACGACCACACGTTCTCGCTTATATTTGCAACAGCTTTGATACCTCGATATCACTTCTCTTTCGTTAATGCGCTGCTTGTTTACACACACAGCCAATGTCTTACTGCACGAATGTTTGTAACACAATGTCGTTTCGATAGCCTTCACGTTGCCGCATTCTGAACACCTTGCTGCTTTAGGCTTTACTGCTGTTTTCGACTCTGTCCATCGTCCTGTATTGACTACACCAAGAGGTTTCGAAAATCGGGTCAGTTTTAACCTTTACGTGTACATACAGAGGTGGGGCCCGTTAGAAAAAAGTTAATATACAGTAGCTTACTTCCAACGGGCCCAGAATATTAGGTTCCTTCCGCCTTTCCCCCTGAACACGAAAACGGACCCAGGTTGCGAAACATAGTAGTATAATAATTTAATAAAAGACAAGAAGTGTGAAAACACGAACCACGTTTACTGAAATACACGATTACCATAATCCTTTAAAACAGACCCAGTCGTTTTACTTTTCCGGTTCATAAAGTTGGTAGAGTGGGCAAGAGATTATTCTCACATCCAAAGTGTACAGACCGCCGCTGTAGCCCCACCCACTCTACCACTCAATAAACACCGGACGCTCTTTGTCGGGGACGAAGCGGCAAGGACGTGAAGCTGACCACGCCTACAAGCCAGTGCCGAGGATAAGAACAAATGGAGCTATACCTGCACTGACCCCTATACGCCTTCACTGCGTGCATAGGGACAACTTGTGAAATCGATTTGCCGTTCCTCGGATTTCAGCAATCTGCAGTTTAAAGTGATTTATTCTCGTTTTCTACGAAACTGGAGCGCGAACTCGAATTAAAAATACACCCATTTTTAGTGAGAAAGACTCGGCACAAAACGACAGGACTAGATTCTGTTAGCGTGCCTGAAATCTTACGCCAATTCTGTGTAATGATCGGAGACAAAGACCCAATAAGACTAAATGCACCACTACTTCAGGAATGCGGCGATCCAAGGTTCCGTCAGCAAAGCGCTGTTTTACTGAAAAAGCCGTACGAATATATTTCTGACTACCGCTAACGTTCGTTAGAAACTAGAGGCATGGAGCCACAAATGCACTGCTGTTAACTGTCATAGCATAATTCCCAGATTTTGAACACGCCAACAACTTATTATATACCTTACAACAGCGACTCAGACAGTCAAGAAATCCCCCACCTGTACACCTATCGTGAAGCAGATGAATCCATTGGACGTAAAATAGTGACAATTTAAACTGTGGGTCTAGATAAACGAACACGCACAAATACGAAATTAAATACAGTAGAGAAAACCCACTTCACAACCAAAATAAGAAGACATTGTACAAGCGTCACAAACTTAATCCACTATAAGTTTACGTTTGGAAGTCCCCGTTCATAATGCTCATATGCTCTCTATGTTTCAGTGCCCTCCATATAAACCACTAAACCAGGTGACTGACTTTAAGGAAACTTGATAAGCAGAGTATGGACCGCCTCTGTGGTCTAGTGGTCAGAGTTTCTGGCTACAGATACAGAGGTCCCGGGTTCGATCCCCGGCGCTACCAGATTTTCTGAGTAGTAGTGGGTCTGGAACGGGGTCCACTC
>Ga0136643_10010808_pt1 | contig 13500 bp, 14 predicted proteins | sample TergutLab28metaG_FD_96883 | JGI IMG/M metagenome (GOLD analysis project Ga0136643, IMG submission 96883) | Labiotermes labralis P1 segment gut microbial communities from Petit-Saut dam, French Guiana - Lab288 P1 (version 3) (version 3) | ecosystem: Host-associated > Arthropoda: Insects >...
GCGGTATCCGTTATCATTTGTATTTTCGTGTAGACTATGTGATCCTATTGTTGGGCGGTATATTTCTTCTTTCCCTACCTGTGCGTTCATATCTCCTATGATAATTTTAGCATCGTAGGATGGACTCTTATCAAATGTTTTCTGTAGGAGGTCATAGGAGCTTTCCTTTTCCTCTTCAGTGGATACTTCTGTTGGTGCGTGGACGTTTATAATTGTATCATTGAAGAATTTTCCTTTAATTCTCAGGGTACAAATTCTTGTGCTGATTGCCTTGAAGTCCATGACAAGATGTTTAAAGATCTTCTTCACAACAAAACCAACTCCCAGCATATGTTGTTTCCTGTAACAACTGTAAAATATAGTGTGATCCTTTTTCTGTAGAGTACCTTGACCAATCCAGCGTATTTCCTGTATTGCTATAATTCCAGTCTTATATTTGTCAATTTGGTCAAGTAGAAGTCTAAGTGCTCCTGCTCGTTATAAAGATAGGACATTCCAGGTCCCTAGATAAAATTCATTCCTTCTCCGATATTTTCTATTCCGTGTCCTGCCTAGTTGTCGTTCTTCCATCAGTCCAGTTTTTCCTCTAGTAGTTTTCGTAACAAGAAATTTTTTCCAAGGTCGGAGAGTCAGTCCGACGCTCAACCCCCAACCTGGAGGACCAGGGTGCCTCTCTTAGTCTGACCCCTACCCTTCGACCTGTCCGCCAAGGGTGACCCTACCAGTAGCTACGCTACCGGCGGTATAGCTCTCCGGGTCATTGGGGTACTCGAGCTCCCCTACCACGACAAGGCAGAGGCACCAGCAGGGGAGACCGTGTTGTGGCTAGATGGATGAAATTATTCTCCCAGCTTTGAATGTTCATGGGGTTAATGATGTTAGGCATCCAGAAATATACACCGCAGAACCACTAGTGCGTGAGCCAAGCGCCTTTGAGGTTGAGTTTGCTATTGAAAAACTAAAAAGTCACAAATCACCAGGTATTGATCAAATCCCAGCAAAATTAATTAAGGCAAGGGGTAGAACAATTCAGTATGAGATCCATAAACTTATTATTGCTATTTGAAATAAGAAGGAATTGCCTGAGGAGTGGAAGGAATTGATCATTGTACATATGTATAAGAAGGGCAATAAAACATATTGTAGTAATTATAGGGGCATATCACTTTTGCTGACTACATACACAGTTTTATCCAACATCCTGCTGTCAAGGTTTATTCCATATGTAGAGGAAATTATTGGGGATCGTCAATGTGGATTTCAATGCAACAGGTCAACTACTGACCATATATTCTGCATTTATCAAATACTCGAGAAAAAATGGGAATACAATGAAGCAGTGCATCAGCTGTTTATAGACTTCAAGAAAGCTTATGATTCATTTATGAGGGAGGTCTTGTTTAATATTGTCATTGAGTTTGGTATCCCTATGAATCTGGTAAGGCTAATAAAAATGTGTCTGAGAGAAACGTATAGCAGAGTCCGGGTCGGCAAATATTTGTCTGACATGTTTCCTATTAAGAATGTCTGAAACAAGGAGATGCCTTATCTCATTTGCTTTTCAACTTTGCTTTGGAGTACACAATTAGGAGGGTTCAGGTAAACCAGGATAGCTTCAAATTAACTGGTACACATCAGCTTCTGGTTTATGCTGTTGGTGTTAATATATTGGGAGGAAGCGTACATACTATAAAGGAAAACGCAGCAGCTTTGATAGTGGCTAGTAAGGAGACTGGACTAGAAGTAAATGCTGATAAAACTAAGTACATGGTCATGTCTTGAAATCAGAATGCAGGACGAAGTCACAATATGAAGATTGATAACGGATCCTTTGAGAGGGTGGAAGAGTTCAAATGTTTGGGAACAACCTTAACAAATCAAAATTCTATTCAGGAAAAAATTAAGAGCAGATTTAAGCCAGGGAATTCTTGCTATCATTCATTGCAGAATCTTTTGTCTTCCAGTTTGCTAACCAAAAATTTAAAGATTAAGATATGCATAACTATAATGCTTCCTATTGTTTTGTATGGGTGCGAAACTTGGTCGCCGTCATTGAGGGAGGAACGCAGGCTAAGGGTGTTTGAGAATAGGGTGCTGAGGAGAATATTCGGGCCTAGGAGGACGAGGTAACAGGTGAGTGGAGAAAACTGCAGGATGAGGAACTTAATGATCTGTACTCATCACCCAATATTGTTCAGGTGATAAAATCGAGAAGAATGAGATGGGTGGGGCATGTAGCGCGTATGAGGAATAGGAGAGGTATTCAGGGCTTTGGTGGGGAAACCTGAGGGAAAGAGCCCACTTGGGAGACCCAGACGTAGTTGGGAGGATAATATTAATATGAATCTGGCAGGAAGTAGGATGGAGGTATGGGCTGGATCGAGCTAGCTTAGGATAGGGACAGGTGGCGGGCACTTGTGGATGCGGTAATGAACCTTCGGGATCCATAAATTGCGGGGAATTTCTTGACTAGCTGAAAACCAGTTGGCTTCTTAAGAAGGACTGCTCCATTTAGTAAGTATATGAAAATAGAGTGTTCTTCCATTTTTTGCCGTAAATCCAGATTATGGTAACTGAGATTTGAGGTGAGGAGTTTACTACCTGTTGCTACCGTCCTCCCTCTTCACCTCGGGTTCTTGGGTGGGTAGTTTTCTGTTGTGAGCGAACCTGAAGGTCTTAAACACAGGGAAATTTACGTGGGAGGTCTCTGCAGTTCCCACGATTGGCTACTACTGTCTGACCTACGAACAGAGCACTTATTTCTGGGGTTTTTTCTTTATTTATTGGTGGCAGTTAACTCTTGGATTACAGCAGTTAGAATATTATAACACATTATCGGGTGTATCCATGGCACTTTGATTCACAGTTATCAATTCTTTCCTTTCTAATCAAATATTTGTCTAAAATATCCCAAACTAATGGAGCACGAAAATTTTATGTATGCACTACTCCAACTTCCAAAACGGAGTTGATTCTTCTGCAATGTTCAAACCAAATACCCTCCTATGTATTGAAATTATTCTATTGGCAGAAATTCAAATTTAGAAAAACCCATAGGGCGAATTTAACTCTTTAGAAAGCCAAACCTCATTGGTTGCGCGATTTCAAGGCAGTAGACCCCAAACTTACAATTAACGAACATTTAGGTGTGTTGCCCACTGGCACTTTCTACTGAATGCATTACGTCCTCAGAAGTGTCGAAGTCTAGGGTTTCACTCAGAAACACCGAGCTGCAAAACTCATACCAGCTTGACAGTTGGCGGATGTTCTGCCCAGGCTCAAGGTTTCGAATGCCTTAACTGCCCTCACACACTCCTGCTCCTTTCCCTAGTTGGCCATTTACAGCCAAAGAAATTTGCCTCATGGAAGCCCGTTCAGGGGTTGAACCTGAATCGCCAGTCCATTTCAGGGCTCGAACATGAATGGTGGGTAACATTACTCCCCTAGAATAAATATCAAATTTGTCTAGTAACTTGTGAGATTGATTCTAAGTGCCATCGATCATCCTAAAACACATACAACTTCATGTCTAGTATTAATATGGAAATAGAACATTCTTAATATTGTGGGATGCTGTAGGATTTTTCAGAGAGACAACCGTAGTATCACACATATATAACAATATGTATTAATGTCAAGAGTTGATTGGACAGTATGGAGGCGACTTAATGGTCGTGTAATAGTTATGGTCTGTAGCAGAGCGTGTAGAGTGAAAACTTGCCGGATGGGAAGCGAGTGGTCCGCTCGGTCCACGTCTCTGCGGTGTGATGTCATGGAGAAGCATCCGGTCAGCCGTGGGTGATGGTGTACCACTTGATGCACGGCTCGGCAGGTGATGGTGAACTGCGGCTGGGCTTGACCTGGGGGCCACGATGAACCTCGGCAGCAGTTGTCGGCCGACGGCTGCTAACTGTATGCAGAGGAAGGCCAAGTTCACGAGACGTCGTGACTGGGCAGCTGGGCGTCGATCCTACTATCTTGCTGCAGTCTTGCAGAGCTTCCTTCTTGATGTGCCACTGGCAAATTACTCCTTCCGAATACATCTCATTGGTTCGAATGCGCTCCTTTCAGTCTGGTTGCCTGCTGTCCAGTCTGCTCTGCCATTGGCTGGTTGACAGAGCTGGTAGGCGTGGATCGTTGGATGTAGTACGCTTGCTGGGGGCCGTTTTCTTTGTTTGTGGAAGTAGACAGAGAAGGAGGGAGTGAGAGAGTGGTTTGCTGTGGTGGTTAAGTTGCTGTTGAATAGGTCGGAGTGTTGATTGGTGTATGGACAGAGGAAGAAGATCTGCGAGGTGAAACGGGATTGAATAGGAGATGGAATTATATGTGGGTGTCCCCACATCAACCCCCCCCCCCCTTCGAAGAAGAGGGCTAGGTGGTAACAAAAGCCGGGAAGCGTACGGTGCGTCCGGAGTGTGTAGTCTTTGGAGGTTCCTGCGGTGTTGCTGCTGGTTGTGTCGGAGCGTTGCTGGACTGGGCTGGTGGGCTGCCTCTGTCGTGTTGGTTTCCTCCTAGTAAATAAACAGGCTTCACTCTGTCGGTTGATACGGTGACGTGGCGGCCACGCACGACAATTGTAAGTGTCTTGTCAGTGCGTGCTATTACTTGGTGCGGGTCACTGTAAGGTGGGTGCAGGGCGCGGCGTACGGTGTCCTGTCGCAGGAAGACGTGAGTGGAATCCTGGAGGTCTTTGTGGACGAAGGTAGCTGGGGATGAATGCCGTGCAGACGGTGTTGGGCGCAGCTGGTCCATTTGGCGGCGGAGCTATTGGATGAATGTGAATGCCTCGACCTTCGGGGAAGCTGCTGCCAGGAGCCCCCCAGAGACTCGTAGGGGCTCACCATAGACGAGCTCTGACGTGGATGACTGCAGGTCCTCCTTGTATGCAGTACTTATGCCAAGGAGGACTAGCGGTAGTGCCTCGGTACACTGCTCGTCCGCGTAGCACATGATGGCCTTCATGGTGCGGTGCAGGCGTTCCACGAGGCCGTTGGCTGCGGGGTGGTGGGGGGGGTCGTCATGCAGAGGTGGATGCCGCATATCTTCGCCAGGCTGTGGAAGAACTGCGACTCGAACTGGCGTCCTTGATCGTTGGTAATGATTTGTGGACAGCCAAAACGTGCTATCCATCCAGGGAGCAGGGCACGTGACACTGTCTCGGCTGTGATGTCCGGGATCGGAAAAGCTTCCGGTCAGTGCGTGAAGCGATCTATAACCCCGAGGCAGTAGTGAAATCCTCCCGAGGAAAGGGGAGGACCGAGTAAGTCTATATGAATATGTGGGAAGCGGCCGTAGGGAGGGCGAAGCTGCCAACTGGGGTGACGGTGTGGCGAGAAACTTTGAAATGTCTGCAGGCTTCGCAAGCTCAGTCCCAAGTGCTGCAGTCTTTTTGAAAGGCTGGTCACACGAAGCGTTGGGAGACGAGCTTAGCCGATGCCCTAGTCCCGGGGTGGCTGAGGGATTGGAGGGAATTGAAAATCTGGAGGCGAAGGGGAGACGGGACTTATGGGCGAGGTTTGCCAGAAGCGGTATCGCAATACAGCTCGACTGATGTACCTTGGATGGGACGTTTGGTGAACTATAGTGCTGTGTTATATTCCAGGAGTGTCCGTAGCTCTTCATCGTCTTACTGTGCTGCGGCATGTACGTGATGTGTCACGGGGGCGATGATGGCTTCGACCCGGGCAGCGCGTCGGCAACGATGTTTTCCTGGCCGGAGATGTGGCGGATGTCTGTGAATTGTGATATCAAGTTCAAATGGTTGAATTAGCGAGGCGAACACTTGTCCCTTTTCGGGTGGAGGTCAAAGGTGAGCAGCTTATGGTCCGTGAGGACGTTGAAGTGCCGGCCTCCAGGATGTGGCGGAAGTATTTCTCGGCCTCGTAGAAGGCTAATAGTTCCCGATTGTACGTGCTGTACGTTTGCTGCGACGGGCTCTGCTTCCGTAAAAAGAAGGCAAAGGGATGCAATCCGCCTTGTACCCGTTGTTGAAGGACGGCACCCATGGCGGTTGTTGAAGCGTTCGTAACTAGCGCGAGTGTAGTAGACGAGTCTGGATGAGCCAGGAGAGCGGCTTGAGACAAGCTGGTTTTGCATTCGCGGAAGGCTGCGAGGAGTGAGTCAGTCCGGTGACAGGGTGCGATCCCTTGATTTTGGGACCAGCGAGTATGTTGTTAAGAGATGCTTGGGTGGTGGCTGCATGCGGGAGAAAACGCCGTTAGAAATTGAGCATTCCCAAGAAACGTCGGAATTGGCCGACGTTCTTGGGAGGGGGAGGGCTTGAAGTTCTGTGACACGTTGTGACAGGGCTTGAGATCCCAGGGATGAGATTTTGTAGCCGAGGAATAAGATTTCGCGAACACAGAAAACACACTTGGACGTGTTCAGGAGAATGCGCAATTTTTTAAGTTGTGTATAGAAGGTGGGAGGTGTTGGTCGTGTTTTTTGGGGGAATGGCAAAAGACAAGGATGTCGACTATGTAGGCGAAACAGAAATCTAGGTCTTTGAGGATTTCGACCATGAAGCGTTGGAGGTTTTGGGCGGCGTTTCGGAGGGCAAAGGACATGAAGGGGATATCGAAAAGGCCGAAAGGAGTGGTTATAGCCATCCTTTAGATGTCTATTTGATGGGTATCTGATGTGAAGCCCTCACGAGGTCGATTTTGGAAAAGGCGGTGCAGCCAGAAAGGCGGCGGGAATAGTCCTGTATGTGAGGCACTGGATACCTGTCGGGAATGGTGCGAGCGTTAAGGGGTCGGTAGTCTCCACAAGGTCTCCAGCCGCTCTCCATTTTGGACACTAGTTGGAGAGGGGATGACCATGGACCCTCGGCGCGTCTGGCTGTGCCATCCCGCAGCATGGCGTCGAATTCGGCCTTGGCCACGGCCAAGCGGTCAGATACAAGGCGGCGTGGGCGGCAGGCTACAGGCGGGCCGGGCGTCGTGCTGATATGGTGCGTGGTGTTGTGCCGCAACTCACAATGGATGCCGGTTGGTTCTGTTACCTCCGGGAATTCCCGCAGGAGGCTATCTGGGGGCGTGCCACTTGCGATGAACTTCACACTTGGGACGGGTGGTGGTGCAGTGAGGCTTGGCGTGGAAAGTGAAGTGACCCAATGGGGCAGGCGGTTGTTTCTGCAGTCGATGAGCAGTCCGTAGTATGATAATAGATCCACACCAAATGATTGGTATTTGTACGTCTGCTACCACGAAACGCCACAAGAGGTCGCGGCGCAGTCCCAGGTTCAGATTCTGCGAGGTCCATCGATATGTGGGAATGGTGGTCCCTTGGACGCGTACAGATTGTAGTCTGTGCGCTCCCTGCGCCCTTTTAGGAGCTTACGTGGGAAGACGCACAAGTCGGACACAGTGTCTATTAAGTAGCACCGTTTTGAGTCGCGGTCTGTTATGAAGAGGCGGCCGGAGCTGGTTGTACAGACGTTAGCCGCCGTCAACTTCCGCTGGTGGAGTTTTCCTGGTGGGTGTCTGCCTGCTGGTGGGGGTTCGTCTATTGACGCGAGTCCCTCTGCTGGCGGGAGTCCCTCGTCCGCTGGTGGAAGCACGGTGGGGTTTATTTCCGGGCTTCGTTCCGGAATTGCCAGTGGTACCAGCAAATGTCGTGGGTTTTCGGAGAGTAGTCGGTGGTTTTGCGGCGACGGCCTCTGGTCTGCGAACGGTGGCGTACTCTGGACTGCGAGTGGCTGTTTGTCTGTTGTACCCGCAGTGAGGCGACCTGGGGCGAGAGCTCCTCAACGCGTTCCAGTAAACCAGCTGTGTTGTCGGGAGCGGCAGGCGAAATGCTCGCTGTGGTCGGCTGGGTGGTAACCTCGCAGATTTTGTCCGCGAGGTGGGAAGCCGCATCTTGAGTGCCATGAGTCCACCCGGCCAGGATCGCTTGTACCTGTGGTGGAACGCGGCTGGCCCAGATGGTGCGCAGGAAGTCATCCGGGACGTCTGATGACAGGCCCATGAGTTGGAGGAACTGAGATGGCTTCCAGTCGCCCATTTCCTCGTGTGAGAGGAGCTGTCTCACTCGCTGATCACGTGAGGTGGATAACCGGCGCACCAGCTCTGCCTTAAGCCGGTCATAATGCTCGTGCTCTGGTGGTGCAGTTATGATGTCTTCCACCTCGGCATCTGCTGTTGGTGGAGTTTAAAAACGACGTTGTTGAATTTCGTTCGTTGGCACGTGATGGCTGCCAACTCGGACTGCGCTTCCTCTTGCGCGAACCAAATGGCAGGTCGGTCAGGCCAGACGTGAGGCAGTCGTACCGCGACTCTGTACACCTCTGAGCTGGAGGTTTGTTCAGCTGTGTCCATCAAACCTAAAAGTTATCAATGTATAATGAATAATCCGAAGGTCGCGCCGAGAAATGAGTCTTGTCCGTCGTGGCTTTCGTCGGAGTCACCAATGATATGTGGGATGCTGTAGGATTTTTCATAGAGACAACCGCAATATCACACATATATTACAATATTTATTGATATCAAGAGTTGATTGTATACGTAGTGTATATACCCAGGACGCTATTCCCAGCAAGGCCGAGAGGAACTCTCCGATTGATGAATGTGAACAAACAGGACCAGGTGCTGAGTGAAGGCACTACTATATGATAGGGAGAGCCAGCCGCGTGAGCCGCTGCCATCGATGACCAGAAGCCTGCGCATCGATGTAAGCAGGGTCTCTGCAAACAACTGAAGGAAATGTTAGCTGGTGCGAGAACCTTAGAGAAGCCCAGGCACTATCAATAAGTCTTTGAAACAAAGAGCTTTGACTACGGGCGCACAGAGCATGTATACCATAGAATCGATACCGGCGACGTCCGTCCCATTCGCCAGCCACCAAGCATACCCCCTTTAGCGAAGCAAGCAGAGGTGAATGGCTTACTGGAGGACAGGAAGGGTAAAGGAGTAAGACAACCCTTCGTCATTACGTGGTGCTCATCAGGAAGAAAGACGAAACTCTTCGTTGCTGCGTAATCTACCGAGGACTGAATCTCAAGAAAAATTATCGTTTTCCGCTCTCAAGGATTTACAACACCCTGGATTGGCTGGCTGAAGCAACGTAGTTCTTTACACTGGACCAGAAAAACGTGTACTGGCCAGTGGCAGTTTATCAAAGAGCTGACGGTATTTTCCTCTGGCTAAGGGTTCTGGTAATACACCGTTATGCCCTTCCGACTTTGTAAGGCCCCAGCAACATTTTAGCGATTAATGGGGTCCGTCCTGAGAGGCCTACATTACGGGACCACCTAGTATACATGGATGGCGTCATTGTAATTGGTCGCACATTTCAAGAGCAACTTAATCTGCGGAAGGTGTTCCAAAGGCTGCGAGAGATCCATCTGGAATTGAAATTTAGGAAGTGCCATCTGTCCCGGAGGGACGTAGGTACCTGGTTCATATCGTTTCGCCGTCAGGAGTAACCACGGACCCCGAAAAGCTGTAATCTGTGAACAACTGGACAAAACCGACTGTCAAAAACCAGCTGTGTTTTCTGGGGCTGGCTACGTACTATAGGAAGTTCATCTCCAGATTCGCGATATACTAAAACCGTTGATCAGACTGACTGAAGAGAGCGGACATTCGAGTGGTCCATAGAAACAGAGACCGCTTTCCAATCGCTGAAAGAGGCACTGTGCACACCTGTCCTGGGCTACCCATGACCAGGGGAGAAGTTCATCTTCGACACTGATGCCAGCAACATGGGGATTGGTAGTGTACTATACCAAGTGCAAAATGGAAGGGAACGGGTTGTAGCCTACTTGAGCAGCACTCTATCCAAGAGGAAATATTGTGTGACCTATCGAGAGTTGTGAAGACCACGGAACATTTCCTAAAATATCTGTACGAACAATAGTTCCACTTACGCAACAACTCCGCCTTGACCTGACTGATGAGCTTTAGACATCTGGACGGGCAGACAGCTGGATGGGTTCAGCATCTGCAGGAGTACAACTTCACGTCTGAACACCGTCAAGGCTCCGAACACACGAACGCAGACACCATTTCAAGGCGATCATACACCGAAGAGTGCTTCCATTGCCGAAAGGTTTGACAAAGGGCAGCTGGCCCAGGGAAGCCGATAGTAGCTGCTGCCGCTTCTAATTGCTGGGACCGACAAGCCCTGATAAGGATTCAGTTGACAGATGACGTTAGGCCACTAATGCGGGAGATGAAGCCTGGACAACCCATAGAGTGGAGGGATATCAGTGACCGGGGACCCATCTACAAGAGCGATTGGGCAGTGAAAAACCCTCGCAGTAAGAAGCGGCGTGCTGGAACGTCACTGGGAGTCGGCCGACGGAAAGAAAAGACGAAGCAGATAGTCATCCCCTGCAGCAAGGTGAAGGAAGTACTGGCGGAGATAGACGGGGGCACATCCGGAGGACGCCTTTGGGCTAACAGGAACGTCCACAAGGTCCGGCAATTTTACTATTAGCTGCACTTAAGGGGCGACGTCGAGAGGTGGTGTCAACACTATGGCCTGTACCGCCAGCCGAGGTGCCAGAACCAGAAATCTTGGCCTGATGCACCAATACATCGAAGAACCCATTGAGAGGATTGGAATTGACATCGCTGGAACTTTCCCAGAAAGTGACAGGGGAAACATATCTCCTGATCGCCATGGACGAATTCACGAAGGGACCAGATGTTTACGCCATCTCCAACCAAGAGGCTTGGACAGTGGCAGATGGCCTGGTGACCTACTTCTTCTGTCGCTTCGGCGTTCCAATGGAGGTGCACAGCGACCAGGGTCGGAACATCAAATCCAGGCGAATGCAGGAAGTCCTGGAGTGACTAGGAGTCATGAAAACTAGAACAATACCCCTACACTCACAGTCAGATGGAAAGGTGTAATGAAGCATGAAGACAATCGAGGAGCACCCGAGGAAAGTGGTATAAACTCACCAACGGGACTAGGATGAGAGGCTACCCATTTTCCTGCTGGCCTACCGAGCATCAACCCACTAGACCACTGGCGTGACGCTTGCCAACATGGTGTTCGGGTGGGAGCTTCACATGCCCTGCGATCCGGGGCTTCCCCAAACAAGGGTGGCCAACAACAGACTATGCAGCCGACCTTGTTGAACGGCTACACATCCACCACTTTGTCCATCAGCACCTGAAAGTGACCCACTTTGCCTGTCAGCACCTGAAAGTGGCCATTGACCAGATGAAGGCACACTACGACCAGCTGGCCAACTTGGCTGGATTTGAAGAAGGCAATAGATTGTGGCTAAACCCCCTGTCAGACAGAGGAATATCACCCAAACCCCTTTCTACCATCAAGGGATTGCAGTGCTCTGACCGTGGTTCTGAAGCCGTCAGCTGTTCATGGGAACAAGCATAAGCCTCTCCCCCTTAATCTGTGCTGATAGCTGGCTCTGACATGAGTCCCGTGTTCACGTCAGGAAGCACGCGTGTCCGTGACCCCTGGGACGTATATGGGGGGTCTTGTTTTGACGGTCTCCTGCGTGAGGAAATCTACTTGTGGCCACTTGGGTGTTTAAAGTGGTGCCTTAAGGCATGCCACACAGAGGCCCGAATATGTCTTCAAGAGACATGTGCCTTTTGGCCTCCAACGATGAAGCAATGGTTTCAGAGTGATCCGAACCGTTGGCTTTAGGGTTGTGTGGTGCACTCTGCTGTTGCAGGCCGGTGTGCCTGGCTACCACTGAAGCACACACCAGCCCACCCTCTGTCAGTCCGAGGTTGCTAGAAGCCTGGACAGGTTGCCTTTTATCCGTTGCTACCACTGGACTGCCTGCTCTGCTCTGGTTAGCAGGCAGAGCTTGTAAAAGTGGTAGGGCGAATGACTACCGGTTGGTGGCTGCTGACATTGCATGGAAAGGGCTGTTTCTGAACATGTGGGATGTTCCTACGTGGGAATTATATGCCCAGTGTGATCAGACTAAATGAGACAGGTACAGAGGAATAACACTCTTTAAGTTATATATACAAAGTACTAACAAATATAATATATTGACAGAATATGAAGAAAAATAATTGGTGATAGACACAGAATGATAAAAAATTACAACTACAAGGAATACCCAGAAAAGTTAGATTATAATAATGGCACTCAAAGACCCTCAAGAAGAGTAGCTACACAGAACAACGTCACAAAGTTTTTTTTTTATATTAATGTAGGACTAAGAAAAGGTGATGCACTGTCGGTCATATAATTTAGTACTGGATTATATCATAAAAATATCATACCAAGATCATAACAGGGGAAATGCATCAACTGAAATGGTATAGATGAATGCATGTGTGATGATATGATAATAATATCAAGGAATTTAAAAGCCTTGGTAGAGGCACTAGAGCAATTAGATAATACAGCACAAGAAATAGGATTGATAATCAAGAAAAAAACAAAATATATGACAGTAAGTACGAAAACACAGGAGTGTAAGCTGATAGCAGGAGGGTGAACGTTTGAAAGTGTCTCCAATTTTCCTTATTGTGGCTCAATAATAAATGCAGATAACGGTACAGAAGAAGAAATAACACACAGAATTAAGAAAAGAAATAGAGCCTAGTATGCATATAAAGGATTAATGACCTCTGAATTAATTAACAAACATACTAAAAGGAAGATTCACATGACTTTGATAAGGCCGGTAGTGCCCTACGGATGTGAAATCTGGACACTGTTTACAAGAGACATATACAATTTATTAGTTGACCACATAAGTGTAATAAAAGATGGAGAATAAGAAATAATGAGCTGCATTGTTCATACAAAGAGAAGATATTGCTGAATACATTATAGCACAAAGAATAAAATGGAGGGGACATCTTATCAGAACCCTCTTCTTTTCAGGCACAGTAACTTCATAAAGGAACATTGGATAAGATCTTGCACAATTTATTTGAAAATGTGATGAAGATGGGAGAGAGGTTCTTCTAGCAAGACCATCAGCCACTCATACACTGAAAAATGCAGTGTCTGCCTTACATGACACTTTCTAGGACCAAGTAATTAGTTGTCCTTTGTGGGCTACTTGTTTGCCTGATCTAACTCCATGTGAATAACATCTGTGGGAACATTTGAAAGACAACATGTGCAAGAAAAATCCAAGCACACAGGATGAACTTAAACCATTATGTGCAAAATATTAGGAATTTCTAGACAACGTCAAACCAACTTTCTATAATTTTTTCACCAGGAGTCAAGTATGTCAAGCACTTCAATACAGACCGACAGGTCGAAGAAACCTGGAACGACCGAGGAAGTGATGGAAGGACCAGCTTCATAAATGAACATGCTACACACATAAACCTTCACGAACATGAAGATGACGAGAAGGGAAATGGGTTAGAACACATCGAAAGGTGCAGAGAAGCGAAGTCGTGTGAAGTGGAAGTAAAAATATAAGTGAAAAGTTAGCAAATATAAAGAGCAATGAATCGATTTAAAGACATGGGAACTAAGTCTTATAAAAGAAGTGAGGTGAAATCATATGAGAAAATAAGCTAGATTCATTCTTAA
>Ga0136643_10010817_pt1 | contig 13495 bp, 5 predicted proteins | sample TergutLab28metaG_FD_96883 | JGI IMG/M metagenome (GOLD analysis project Ga0136643, IMG submission 96883) | Labiotermes labralis P1 segment gut microbial communities from Petit-Saut dam, French Guiana - Lab288 P1 (version 3) (version 3) | ecosystem: Host-associated > Arthropoda: Insects >...
AAAACAAATTTTGTCAGAGGGACTTTCATAAAAAAAAAAGGGGGGGGGGGTTCTATCGGGAGCATCTATCCAATTCTCAACTCTAAAGCCAGTTTTCTTCAGGCAAAAAAAAAAAACACACACACACCATTCTATAGCAATCAACGAAACTCATACAAGAATAACCAGCTTTGAACTACTGATTTTCACAGGCCTTCAGGATCTCGGATTTCGATCATAAGTAGGTGAAATAATTTCATTCAAGTTTCGGAGTAGATTATTTTTCCATGTTGTCTTGAACGGACTGGAATCAATACATACGCAGGCCTCCAAACGTATTTCTAAAAACATAAGCCTTTTCTAACGAAGCGGTTAAACTCGACCTCTATTCATAAAATAAAGTGCTACAACCCTGAATTACAATTGATAGTGTCCTCCAAATAAGCATCGGCTGCCAAAACAGAAATAGCTGCAGCGGGGCCCTGGCTGCGGATCCTTCTCAGTTGAGAGTTGCCAGCCTGCGGGTAAGTACATTGTGAGTGCAGTGAGATCGTGTAGCTTATAATTGTTTGGCTGCTTCAGCTAGTGAGGTCATTTAATAACAGCAGTATGAGGTATGTCTAGGAGAACAGGGAAACCCCGTGTTAACAGGTCCCTAGATAATGAAAAGCACAAAATTTAAATATTCACAGGAACAAGGAAAAAGTGTGGATTTACAGAAAAGCGATAGGGCGAGGTCCTGGCAAATTAAAAACATTTCTGTCCTGTGCTTAGATACTGACAGTTTTACAGGTCACTTTTTGCTGAATGAAGACAAGTCACCACACAAATCAATTCCGTTGTTCCGTCCAGATCCTTCCCATCTTTCATGGAGGGACATTTTTGCAAGTAAATTTGTGTGTATGCCAGCTGGAAGCGAGCCACTTCTGGAGGTATTGGTTCTCGGTTTCAGTGACAACAATGTGCGTTATCATTGGGTGACGCACCTCAACGTACATACCGAGGCAGTGCTTTCATGAACAGCATCCAGTGACAAATGAGAGAAACCAAGGTTCGTACCGCAGTGGTTGCAAAATATGATTCCGTTAATTAATGTACCTACTAACGCTTCCATTGACGGTCCCTGTCCGTTCCAGGCCGGATAATTTAACTTCTGCTTAATCACAATGGAAGATGAGCCGGGAGACGGTCTGGGGTTCGAATCCCGGTAGGGGCAAGAGGTTTTGTCTCTTCTCCAAAACTTCCACACCGGCTCTGGGGCCCACCCAGCGTCCTATTCAATGGGTACCGGGGTTTTTCCCGGGGGCTAAGGCGACCGGTTCGTGAAGTTAACCACTCACCTCCACCAAGTGCCAAGGTTAAGTATGTGTGGAGCTACACCTCTGCTCCCCCTACATGCCTTCATGACGTATACAGGGAACACTCTAACTTTTAATCGTAAAGGAAAGCCATCATGGTCAGCATGCTTTTTGCTGTAAACGAATAATATTGAATTATATCAGCATTTATAATACGTAGAAAGGCAGGATTACTCGGATGTTGTTATTTTACAGCTAAAACTGTGTGTAGGAAATAAGCCCCATACTTGTGATAAAAAGAATGACGATTAGAAGGCTTCAAATCGCAACCAAAAACGGCGCCGCAATTCTTGCACATTGTTACATTTTCGCAAAAGTACTGGTCTTCATCTAAAGACGCTGTTAACTGCAGATATCACACAGAGCTGACGATAGACGAATTAATTCGCATGAAGCACCGGCGGAGTGATGCTGGCACGGGAAAACCGAATTACTCGGAGAAAACCCTGTTCCCGTGTTAATTTGTCCACCATAAATCACATATGAATTGCCCTGGAATTGAATCCGGGCCTCCGAGATGAGAGATCCGCGAATGACCGCCCGAGCTACGGTACGGCCCAGAATAAGTACGTTGCAAATTTCGAAACATTTGTATGTGTCTCCTGATGAGTACGCAGAAAAATAAAGGAAACGGAAAACGCTGAAAGGTATATTCCTACAACATGTAAGCAACAAACGCACAATATCTTTAGTACTAAAATGTATCTGAAAAAATCCTACATGTTTCAGTGCCTCAATGCATCATTTTCAGGGAGTTCTGCTGTTATACCAGAGTTACTTTCCAGTATTCGTTTTTTAGATACAAATAATTATTAAATATATTGTGCATTTGTTGGTTATATGTTGCAAATGTATGCAAAATGCACGGCACACAAAGTTTCAAGAAAGAAATATATATTTCTATATTATGTGCTACATCATGTAACGTCACAGAGCGCAACAGTCAAACAGTAATATAGAACAGAATCTGGTGTGCCTCGAATTATTATAAAAGGTATAAATATTCGCACATCTACGTTAAGAAGACAAGTTACATTAATTGATTAAATCTAAAGTATTCAGTATTTCTCCAGATTTGTAACTTCCATATTTTCATAATCTCGTTTACCACCTCAATCCCAATTCTGCGCTTACCCATACTTTCTAAAGTTAATAGGTTATAATTTTATGATAACTTATGTATTTCTGTTTGAATTACCCTCCCCCACTCCACCCACCTAATCCTTCACCACTCGGACAAGCCGGACAGTTGGCAGGCAACCTCTCTACAATAGCACGCGTGCCGATCTTAGTACTGCGAGCAGTTCTGTGCCATGTTGACGGAACTTGAAAAACGAAAATACATCAGATATCAAAAGAAAATACAGTTCTATTGTCCCATAAAATTGTTTTCTTGTTCGCCTGTACACATCTTTACAACCATGTCTCTTTGTACCCCTCTGTCATTATTACCCGTCTTCGTACCTGAAGAAATATTAATTTACGACAAGTCATTTCCTTCTGACGCAATGCATGCCGAAGTTCGTAATATTACAAGCAGCTGTCGAACAAAATACGCGTTATACAATGTAGCTAACATTTTAGAGAGTGTGCCGGTCCCAGTGGCCGCGCGGTCTAAGGCGTAGGTCTACGGCTGTTCGCCTGCTGGGATCGTGGGTTCGAATCCCACCGGGGGCATGAACATTTGTCTGTTGTGAGTGTTGTCAGGTAGAGGTCTCTGTGACAAGCTGGCCCCTCGTCCAGGGAAACCCTACCGACTGTGGTGCGTCGTTGTGTAACTTCAAAACCTCATGAGTGAGGAGCCAGAATAAAGCAGGCTGAACCTTGGGCGACGCCTGCAGCAAATAGACAACGTATCAGTTTAGTTCAGAATAAAATACCTATTTATTCTCCAAAGACTGGGTGGTATCGTAAGAGAGGGAGAGAGAAATTTTGGAGAATCTGATCCAGCATTCGTCCGTACAATACTTCAGTTTCCTTCCTTGTTTGAAAACTAGGTAGAGTGACGATTATGAACATATATTCGCAGTATTACTTTATCTCATTTTTCGTTATACATCTGTTTGTAACTCGGACAAATTTGTATCATGTATCTTTCACCAAGCAGGCTAGTAATGAAAGTGAAATCAATGGTCCAGGAAAAAAGAAACCAAAATTAATGCGTCAGCAATCTACAGAAAAATATTTGCTACAGTCATACAGGACATGGAGTCCTGAGTGTCTTTCTCATGTGGGGAAAACATTTGGCAGAATTACGATATTTCCATTCTCACTGAAGTTACAGATAGTTACTGTGAAATTTGCAGCTTAACTTACCAATGTCTATACTGGGGAGAGCCGGCCGTCTATTTTTTGTGACCAGTAACCGATGTAATCCAGATAAAAATACATCTGGCTGAAGCGCAGTATTGTTTTGCGCGTGTGAAAAATTTCTGTTATTTTCTGCAGTATTTTATTTTGTCACAGTTGTAAACGTTTGACTTCAGGCTTTATTATATACGTAGAAAGCTAAGCCATACAGTAATAGAAACTCATGTTATCGACAGGATCTTTATGTTACCTCCATCATCGTCGCGAGTGTTAAAAGAGCCTCTAACCCAGGTGTGCAGGCCAACTGCATTCCTTGAGAAATATACGGTATATTTTACAGCACAACACTCTTCTCTGATTTGAAAGAACGTATACACCATCGGCATGAATATCGGAACACTTCCAGAGCTAATTAGAAAATAACTAAAACCAAAAGAAAAACACGATATAAGCCAAATAGTATTGATACTTTCGTGCTGGGTCCAGAATCTGACAATGAAGTCTTTAAAGGTCCTCTTTCAGCTAATATCATCATTCGCCAAAGTCAGCGGCATGTCAGGTGCCACCGAACATCGCCAACATTTCAGACACACGGTGATACCATTACGAGCAAACTCTTTTGCAGAAAGAAATTCCCACAGCGAGTTACACTGTATTACTGATCAACATATTCGCAAAAACTGACTGCCAAGTAAGGGCTAATCAGTGTCGTCACTGACGGAGCGTCATCGATGTCGGGGTCCCAGCGTCCGACTTGATAGCGAAAGGAATGGACATGAATCCGGAAGTAAGATTTGGCCACTGCTTTTTCCACCGCGAAGCCATTATTGCCAAGAATTTACCCAGTGTGCTGCAAGAAACTTACATAATTATGGATCTCATCAAATCGCGGCCTTCAGTTCACGGGCGTTTTGGTGTTGCGCCAGGAATTGCGGCGTGAACGCTAGTCATTCCTTATTCTGCAGAAATGCGGTGGTAGTCACGTATTTACGAAATTCGAGATACGAAGGGTGCATTTTGTTGACATCAGGATCACGACCGTCCACAAGCACTTAGTGAAGATGAATGAGTAGCCAAACTGGTTTAGCTTTCAGATGTGTTAAAGTTCTTAAATGAAATGAACAGAAACAAGCAGATCAAAACTAAAATATCGAGTACAGTACTGACAAAGTTCATGGACTCCGCGGTAAGGTGACGTTATGTTTGCAGTTCATTGTCAGTGGGTCAACAGTGCTTTCGTCCGGTGTAGACAAGGCCTTACTATGCTTGGCTGAGCACATTTGCGAGTCCTGAAGTAAAATTTTCGGATCATTTTGAAAGTAATATCGAAAGGTTTGGACTGATTTCGTGATCTCTTCGGTGTCTTTGGAGCATCTTCTCCGGCGGAAGCTTAAGGACTGACTTGAAGTCAGACAAAACACTTCCAGTGGAATTTCGTGAGTTTTCACTGCATATATTTTGTTTATGAGAAAACGAAAAATATCCTGTTATTTAAAAAAAGGCTCTTAGGATCCTCTGACCATTAATGACGTGGCATTTATGCGAATTCGGGGTTTTCAACGATGACGAAAAAATTAAAAAATTTAAAAAAATCTCTGAATTGAACGAAACCTGCATGGAACGTTTAACTTGTTAACTGTTATGGTCCCCTTAACGCCAACTTGCTTATGGGGGGGGGGGGGACAAGAATTTTTGTGAAATCTGCATTTTTGTTACAATGCATTCCATGAAGCGAAATTGTCTGGTGTGTTGACACGTGTTCTTGGAAAATTCGAGTGTGCAGTATATAATATGAAGATGCAAAACATTGCACCAGCTAACCCTAACATATATCTATCTACCAGGTTATGCAGCCATTCCAGACATTGAAACGTGTGGTCACACAACTAAAAAAAAATAATAACGAAAAAGACATAATGCATTCTTATGTCGAAAGTTTGATTCGTGAAATACGTAACAAGCAATGTTCAGACGCCCTCTCACAAACGACGTGGTTGCATGTTACGCCACTCACAAAACCACACGCAAGCAGAGTAATCAGGAACTAACAAATGCGCAGCAATAAAGATTTAATTAAACTCACTAGACGGAACTGAAGCAATGAGACCACGTGACAAGTTAATTTATATTACTTATTGGTAAGTAAGAACTGGAGGAATTCTGGATTCACATACACTTGGTAGGAATGGACGTAAATGGGGAACAACTTCCTTTCGTCAGTACCTGATGATGTAAATCTGGAATAATTTCATATTTCTAGGGAGGATTTGTTACGTCTCGCAACACTTCTTACTGGTAAATAACTTCTTATGTACATATATCATAAATTCATTCTAGTAAATAATCCGTGGAGCAAATTTTAAAACACTTCCTAATGGTAAAAACTCACGTTAAGTCTAGCGCAACATATTGTTGGTAACTTTTTTCTGCATCTGACCCCACTTCTTGCTGGCAAGTAATGTTCAATGTAAACCTGACACCACTTTTAATAGGTAATTAACTAAGATGCAAAACTGGCACCATTTATTCGTAAGTAACAACTGTTCAAAACTGACACCACTTACTGTTAAGTAACAATTATTTCAATCTTGCACCACTTCTTATTCGTAAGTAAATTTTTATGTAAATCTGGCACTTTCTGGAAGTTAGCTCTTGATGGCTGCACTTTTTCCGGTTGTTAACTTGCATGTAAATCCGACTCCATTTCCTATTGTTAAGTAACCTGGGACGCAAATCAGGCAGTAAACTTCTGATGTAAATCTGCATATTCCAACATACCTGCTCTAGGGTAATCCGTGTTACCTACTCTAGTCTAATTTAACTGAAGGCTGGTGGCCAGCATAGGTTAGACGGTAGAATGAAAGTTTCACCACGAAGAGGCGACTTATTTTAAGACACTGAATGTGATACGTTGTTTAGCAGGGTCATTTTGCTCGCAATCAAGTACACAGTTTCTTTATTACGACACGAGGGCCTTTGTTACGGATGCAGGCTGTTCTGGGCAACGTGCAGTCTGTGAATCAGTAATTCTAAGGAGCCAAAATACACTAACGACCTAACACGTATGAGTTAAATATGTATGTACTGAATACTATGAGTCTAAAATTACGCTAGTCGTCATTATTAGTACGTAAGTGTAAAATACACGAATTATAAATAGAAATGGCTAAGTGGCATGTCTTAGCGAAAGGCCGTAGCCACTAAACTTACGCGCCACTTGACCAAAGGACTTCAATCATATAGTGCATTTAGATATACTTTCAGGACCCAGTAATTGTAATATATTTTAATTAGACAGTGTAAAAGAAAGGTTTGTAAAATTCATAGCGAATTCAAAATACGTGTATTCTGTGAACTTTAAGTAGTAGTAGTAGTTGATAGCCGTTATTTTTCTTTACAAAGTAATGCTATTAGAAGCAGTATTACTTAAGAAACCCATTTAATTAGTGACTAAATATTCTGCTTTAAAAGTGTTCAAATCTGCTGAATATGCAGCTATTATAACATATCTAAACACACCCACGAAACGATGGTTTGTATGTGTTTGATGAATGAGTGTGCAGCCTGTACACTGATGCGAAATATCCACGCCACGAATTAAAATCGTATTTTGTAACCTATAACACACTTGGTTTCACTCTCCCTCTTGAAGAAGCAAGTGGCCGAAGTCAGGACTTCTGCAGCGATTAAATTTGTTTGTGTGTGACCTTTGATTGGGGATCCAGTTTTCTTAAACAAAAACCCGGACACTTAACAACAACATTCGGTGGCAGGCGGAGGGGGTGCGGAAAATATATTTACCCCGTCACACAATAAAAAATTGCAGTAATTTATTAATATTAATAAGAGATAATTCAGATAACAAAACCATTAAACAGACAAAAATGAAATGATGATGATAATATTAATAATAATAATAACTCAGTTCACTTGCTGATTTTTCTGCACACATCCTTTCCGCATCCTTCGTCCCCTCAGTCCAGACTCATAAATCACTAATCAACACATCTTCCTTTTCCCCTTCTATTCCTTCTTACTAGTGACAGGTTGATGGCTGTTCTACTCTTGTAGATGTTTTCTTGCACTATGAGACCAGTCAAAATCTTCGTAAGCTCCTTAAAACCCATAAAACTGTGACTGTCCCGAAAAAAACCGGAGATCCCTACCCTTGATGGAATGCAGCCTTCATAACGAAACTTAATGTCACCGATAGCAGCTTCGAAGTTTTACTCCTGACATTCTTAACGAATGGTTTTGTGAAATAACAACTGTAGTGTGTTTGTAACATGCATGCACCCGCATCCCACAATGCACTGCGCAAATATCAGCCTACAATGTGGCTGTGATATAGCAACGGTGCAACAAAAACAGCAAAGTCAGACATATCTGTGGTTAAGTACCACAGGTTTGAGTACCTTTGCAACAGACTATTTAAACGACAAATTTCTGGTGGATGAGTGAACTCTTTACAGATTTCCAACTTAAAACTCAGCAATAAACTGTTGTTATTTTAAGAAACTCTTCAGACATTCCTTGTATCTGATTAATTTGAAAACTCAACGACTCTTAGGTCTATACCACGTTAACTGTGTCCTTTGTCATTAAGATATAGCACGTCATCATATTAGGATAAGGAAATTCCCTCAAAATAGGGAGGTCAACCGCAAGGATGTTGAGAAAGCAGTCACCAGCGGCCCACACGGGTGGTATTCCTACTTGTGGTTTTGGAGGCGGTAATATCTTAAAGTGAAAAAATCAGTATGTTACTGGATGCTGCACTTTTCTTTGGATATAGACACACTATCTGGGACGACCTAACTAACGTAATATGGACATTAGTTTGGAACTCGAAATATCACGTGTCTCTACAGATCATACTCATTCAGAGAGAGAGAGAGAGTAAGAAGTGTTTTATTTAACGACGCTGTGAATTGATATGATTGTACAACGTGGGTAATAGACGAAAGAAATATGATTATGGAGCAGTGGGGGAAAGATACAGACAGGAGAACCCGAATTTACTCGGTGGGTAAAAGAAGCCTGTCTATGTGCCACTTTGTCTACCAAGGAAATTCTGCTCTTGACAAATTTTTTTGGCTGCGTCAAAGTTTACTGCACCGTACCAGTATCACTATATATTTCTAAATCGACAAACTGGAACGAGAGTTTGGATGAAATTAGTAAAGAGTATGGTGTTATGGTAGTAAAATATGTCACATCCAAAAAGCTACCAAAAGCATGATGTCCACACATCGATTACATACATTTCTGGAACTCTCCTGATGGGAAAATCGTAATCAGATTGACTGAACCATTTCTGTCGGGAAAAATCGTAATCAGATTGGTCACAGTTTAAGACAGGAGAGGGAATTCAAGGGTAGTTGACGACCCATCTGTCAGAGGAGCTGACTGCGTTATTGATTACTGTCTGGTGATAGTAAATTTCAGGGAGAGACTGTCAGTAAGAAAACGAGCTACAGAAAAGTTCAAGGTTGACGTCAAAGAGCAGAATAATTCTAAAAGTGCGAATAGCTGTGTGATTGAAAATTGTGCTTGTTGGTGATAGCAGGGATATCAATAGGGCTTGGAAAAATATTAGGCCATATCAGCGTTTTATTACGCGAAAGAGTAGGATATTACACACTGAAGTGATAGAAACTCTGGTTTGACGAAGTGTATTACAAACTATGAAACAGCATCTACAGCAATGGTTTCTGCATCAGAACCGAATGAATTGGGTTACATGAACAATGGTTGGTAAAAGTGTATCTGAAGGAGGTGGCAGCAGGTGCTTTGTAATGTTGGTATCTATGCACCAGACTATACGGTGCTACTTATTAGAAGACAGTACTCTTCGTAGACACCACCACGTTCTTCAGACCTTACACGCATATCACAGGCCCTCTACGTTCGGCACACACATAAAAATGGTTTAGGTTAATTAAAATGTGTTTAGAGGAAACATACAACAAAGCCTTCGTCGGTAACTCATTTGTCTCATGCACTTTCTGTTCAGACTAGTTAAACATGGAGAGGCTTTATCGCTATTTCTTACCAACTTGGCCTTCGAACAGGCCCGCTGAACCCGAAGTTCGTATTCAATATGCTGCCCGCGACACAACGTTATATTGCGCGCGGAGAAATTGGAAATTAGGAGATAGAACACGAAACTAATTTTGAAAATCCGTAAGAAGTTTATTTCTGGAGACATATGCGTCACCGCTAATTCATTTTGTAAAAATATGCTTAAAATATCGACAACTTGGCCTAGGTTTTTAATTGCATCTTAATAAATTTTTCCTATTGTTATCAGTATAATGAGACGGTCGAGGCATGTAGCGCGTATGGGGGAGAGGAGAGGCGTCTACAGGGTTTTGGTGGGGAAACTTGAGGGAAAGAGACCACGTGGGAGACCTAGGAATAGACTGGAGGATAATATTAAGACAAATTTTCAGGATGTGGGATGTGGAGGTAGGGACTGGATCGAGGTGGCTCAGGATAGGGACAGGTGGCAGGCACTTGTGAATGCGGTAATGAACCTTCGAGTTTCATAAAATGCGGGCAATTTCTTCACTAGCTGAAAACCGGTTAGCTTCTCAAGGAGGACTCTGCTCCACGGAGTAAATAAGTAAGTAGGTAATTGTTATCAAAATATTTATATTGCACAAGACGTATAGAAAAATACGCATGAAAATTATACGAGTACATATGTTATACGTACAACTTATTCATTCTTCATTACGTGTATTAATTTCCTGTTGCCCACATGAGGACCAGATTTCGTCGATGTGGCCGCACAACGTAAATTGCTGAGCACGCCTGATTTAGCGTATACTATTAGGAAGGTCCAAGAAAGCAGAGGGGTTTATCACTGAATGGCACACTTCAGTTTCTGGTCTAAGCTGATAATGAAAATTTTTGGACGAGAAAATAATTGCAAAATAGAGAAGCACTGAGGTTTTCTTAGAAGCTGGTAAGATTACTGACCTAGAAGGAAATACGGGGAAAACCAAGTTAACTCCGAGGTTCACATCTCGTCACGAGAATACAGACAAAATCAAACATGAAGTTCAAGAATTAAGGCAAGACATTAACAACAACACATTTCATTCGGGGAATGTTTGTTCATATTTGATGCAGAATCATTTCTTCCATTTTGGATCTAAAAACGTCAAGGCAAAAAACAAGCAAAACTATAATTTTTCCAAGCCAATCTCAGTAGCCGCGCGGTCTAATGTGTGGGTTTGCGGCCGCTCGTTTGCTGAGATTGTGAGTTCGAATCACACCGGGGCTTGGATGTCTGTCTTTTGTGATTGTTGTTTGTTACCAGGTAGAGGTCTCTGCGTCGGGCTGATCACTCGTACAGAGGAGTCCTACCGAGTGGGGTGTGTCTGAATGTGATCGTGAAACCTCGATAATGAGGAGGCTCTGGCCCACTAGGGGTTGTTGCGCTTGAAAAAGAAATAAGTTTGTCGGGTGGGTTTGTGATTGTGTATCACCTGTCAGTCAGATTAAGGCAGCGAATTTTACAACAGGGTTCTAACTAACTAACTCCATGGAGCATAGTCCCACCTGAGAAGTTAAAAGGTTCTTAGATAGTAAAGAAATTCTCCGCATTTTATGGAACCAGAAAATACATTACCGTATTCACAGGTTTCTGAGAAATATAAACCTTACAGGACTTGAAATCAGGTACTGAGAGAACTGTATAATGAAGAGATCCGTAGGGATTAATTTGTATTCCTCAATGAATATATATTATTATTATCATCATCATTATCATCATCATAAAATAAAAGGAGAATTAAGTGTATAGGATGCGTAGCATACAGGAAAGACAAGAAAAATTCATATAATTTGTTGGTCCGGAACCTCTTAAAATGACAGACTAAGAGAATTTAAACTAGCTTTATCCGCTTCAGGGGGAGGGGGGGAGGCAAAATTGACGGAACTTGAAAACATGATGATGAAATTGCACATGTCACAATATGCGAGTAATTTGTCGACTAGCTAAACAACTAACAGTTTCTGAAGAAGAAATCGTCTCTATGGAATTAGCTACTGACAACACGAATCACCCTAGTATAGAAATGTTAATTTCTTAGAACACGCTGAGCGCACTACTTCCTGAAAGTTGTGTATTCTACACAGTCCTTATAGGCCATTACGTGCCTAGGTAACATTAGCTTAGTACGTGCTGTTAATTCCGACAGTTGTCTCAGTACTGCTACTCAATAACTTGGTGTGGTCTCAGACAGACTGACTGACTCTTTGGAAATGATATAAATAGCTGATTCATGTCATTGCACACTAATTTTGTCTACGAAGTAAACTGAAATGCCAACTTGATGTAACTAGGTAATTTTATTGATGTATTCTTAGCTCGACATGTTTCGGGTACATACGCCCATCATCAGGAGCATTAGATGTTGAGTTGTAGCATACGGTTTTCTGCACCGAGTATTTGGATGGGTGGTGGTCTTGAGAGCCGCTGCGTAGGTCGTGTTTACGGTGCGGATGGCGCCGTGCGACTGAGTCACAGGCACCAAGTTGCATCAAGTTGGCATTTCACTTTATTTCATGAGGAAGATGCACGCTCAAACAACCCTCAAGTTAATTTTGTCTAATCCAAATAAACTCCTACGTATGCCTTGAAGGACAGCGTAGTCCGTATAGCGACTCGCTACGTGTTTGAAAGTCCGGGCATCAATTCCCAATGGGGGTAAATTTTTCTCTGCTCCTCCAGACCGTCCCCGAGGCCCATTTAGCTTCCTGGAAAATGGGTACCGGCTCTCTTCCCCGGGGGTATATAGGCCGGGGCGTGGCCCTCATTACCCACTCCTATCTGTAGGGGTGCGTTGAAAGCGTTAGTTATTTCGCTGCCTTCGAATTGAAATCAATTTGACAGTTGAAGTCTGGTCTCCTTTTTCCGAGATACTTCAGCCGAGACGTTATTTGGCTACACTATTCATTTAAAAACGAGTCCTTAAGTAAATAAGAATACATTCATGAATAAATCCAGAATATTTAAATTTGGGCTGTCGTGAAAACTTGAAATAATACACAACGTTACACGTATTGGAGGATTTATTTTCAGTAATTAAAATACTTCGAGGTTTGCGCGATTTCAGACTTCCGCCGCGAATTAGATGAGAACTGAGCGCTTCTGGGTTATTACGCAGCGAGTAGTGGTAATTTCACACCGATGTTTCCAGACAACCTATCGGTCCTATCTTCAGTGTTCATGAACAAATAAAAAAGACAGCACCAACAGGTTGTCCCGAAACGTCGGGAAGAAATTACCACTACTCTCTGCATAATAACCCAGAAGAGCTCAGTTCTCAAAATACTTCGAGTTTTGTCTCCCTAGTAAGAAGGTAGGCCTATTGTTTCGGAACTTTGTTCGACGATACGAACCCAAACTTCAGACGCCAGCTTACCTTCCAAGCAGTAAAACCGTAAAAGCAGTAGAACTGTGACGTGTAGTCTGGTTTAAAAAATAAATTCATGTAGAGTGATGACAATAATATGCTTCACAATGAACATCAGCATTTAACACGGTTTTCAGAAATGTTATTTGTGGAATTTTAACCAGATACCCTAAAACTGTCATATTACGATACTATACTAATCGACAACTATTCTTCCCACAACACCGATATTCAGAAACAACACACTTCACCAGCAAAAAAAAAAAAAAAACAAAAAAAATAATAAAAACATACAAAAAAAAAAAAAAAAAAAAAAAAATTAAAAAAAAAAAAAAAAAAAAAAAAAAAAAAAAAAAAATAAAAAAAAAAAAAAAAAAAAAAAAAAAAAAAAAAAAAAAAAAAAAAAAACAAAAAAAA
>Ga0136643_10010827_pt1 | contig 13490 bp, 6 predicted proteins | sample TergutLab28metaG_FD_96883 | JGI IMG/M metagenome (GOLD analysis project Ga0136643, IMG submission 96883) | Labiotermes labralis P1 segment gut microbial communities from Petit-Saut dam, French Guiana - Lab288 P1 (version 3) (version 3) | ecosystem: Host-associated > Arthropoda: Insects >...
CTTATAGTAAGATCTTAAGTTCCCCTAAGACAACCTGAAGATGGCCAGTACAGGCCGAAACATGTAGTTGTCCATTATATAGTCATTGAATACACCTCATATGACACAGTTGTGTTTGACTACGTACAATTTTCCAAGTTTCACACACACAACGGAGATGACACACTTCCTAGACGGATTGTGTAGCTACAACAGTATGTCAGCACCAAAGAGTACAGAAATATTTGACTGCCGTACTTTGTATTTATTCGCGCCTGACAATAAAATGACACGTGTCTGAACGTGTGTCGTTTTATACAAGCAAATTTTCTCTTTGTACTGCAGAATATTTGTGTTGACTGAAATTGTCTTTATAATTAATTTTTTAAACACAAAAAAATCACCACCCATATGAACTCCTAATTTTACGTCCAGAATAATGAGTACTAATACTTTAAGTCTACAGGGATATTACTCCTTTTAGAAATGAGCGAATTTAACGAAGTTTTGAAGAATCGTATTACCTTCAATGCCAAGTGTTCCAACTGGCGGAATGAAAATGAAAGGCACTACAAGCCTTCTAAATGCCTTTGATTTGTTCCCCAGTCAACTTAAATGTCAGCTCACCACTTTGGGAGGCTCAAATCTCGTATAATGTTTATGGTCCCTGAAATTCGCTACATTCTGAGCCGGAGCTCGAATCTTCTGCAGTTCTGTAACCAGTATATTTAGACGTCACTAATTCTGTACCTCAGCATATGACGGGTCTCCGGGTTGTAATTTCCATGATCTGCGCTGTAGAACGGGGCTGTCAGCCATTGTAATTTGGTCCTTCAGCAGGTGGCTAAGGGGCAAAATATTTCGAACACTTGCTTAGGTACTGAGGAGCAATACATTTCCCACCTAATGATAGACTTCCCCCCCCCCTCCCAAGTAATGAGGACGATATAACAGAGGAGTTTCTTGAATATTGAAGCCGTGGAAATTTGTAAATGGCGTGTAATTTACTCATATCTATCTCTTGTCTGTCGTATCTTCCTTATTTCATTCTTCCATTTTTTTGCTTGTATTCTTCTTTGTATATTATTTTTTATTACATTTTTTTATGAAAAGTTGAAATTTGTCTTCAATTTCTTCAGGTTTAATCGACTTCCTGGTTAGCAGTCACCCTATAGCTCTTGCCCTGCGTGAGCACGTTATATTCAAGATACTTCCAATGATGAATCCTGACGGAGTGTTTCTAGGAAACTACAGGTAAGCTAGGATTTTGTTTTGTTTTGTTTTTATGTTCGAGAAATTGTTTCAATGATCGGTCAACTGCCTACTTAATCGCGCAAGTGCTGAGAATGCTGAACAGCCTTCTTGGTGGCCACACGAAGAGGAAGCGATGCATCAGAGTCTCGGTGTTTCAGAATTCCTTAACCAGAACCCTGCCAGAGATTACCTGTTATGTATGTGTATACAGTTTGTTTGACATGGACCTGCCATGATTCTGGAGAACGTCCTTAGGTTAAAATACATCGGCATTTCCAAACATACCGATTTCCGAATTTGAATGTTTGTGAAGAGGATAGCGAAATAAGTTTGAAAAATGAGAGCTGTTACACGTTTTTGATTAACACGTACACGTAAAAACAAGGAGGGATTTGTCGTTCGTGTAATGATAATAACTGTACTTAACATGAAATTTGTATCTGTATGACCTAAGGACACTGGTTAAGCAAGAAGAATTCGCCTCGTTCTCACAAAACTTGTCCTACTATTTCAAGTACTCTACATATCACACTCGTTGCAGTATGGCTTGGATTGGCTGTTAGCTCAAAGACGGACTTGTGCAATGTGTGGAAAACACACTACGTTAAACTTGTAAAGTACGTGGAACCGCAAGAATACCACATTTCTTTCTCGCGTCATTTTCACCCTAACGTTTCAACCTCTTGTACGTATTTGTTTGGATATATCGATGTAAATTAACCTAGGGAACGTTCTCCGAAATTATGGTATATTTCTCCCATATATATATATATATATATATATATATATATATATATATATATATATATATTTAGTAATTGCTATGCAACTTATCTAGAGTTCTCCTATTTTATGGAATTCGAAATAGCGCGACCCTGTTCAGAAGAGACTGCAACTTACTTTCATTCTTCGCCTGATTAATTCAGTCAACACCGTCCCATTTTTTTAGATTTATTTTAATGTCACCCTCTCGTCTATTTCTACATCTTCCAGACGATCTCTTTCTTTTAGATTATCCAACCACCAGCTCGTACTCTTGCACTATGCAATAGTATAGGACTAACATCTGTTACGTGCCACGTCTGTTACGATAAAATTGCGAGTACATTTTATGTAATTTGGAATGATGGTTTAAAGATTAAACAAAGTTTCAGTTTTTATGTCTATTGTGTAAAAAAGTGAATTTCTATATCTACGTCATAAAGACTTGTAGGTGTAACTCATTCTTCATATTGGCATTAGATAAACTATATGGTTAGCTTCACGCCGCGGCCGCTTTGTCCCTGGGAAAGAGCCACCAATGCCCCCTGAAAAGGTCGCTGAGTATCGCCTCAGAGCCTGGCTCGACGTTTTTAAGAAGAGAAAAATCTGCTCTCCATTGTTGCTTAAGTTACGGTCTTTTAAGTTCTTACGCCATGGAAGGTACGTTCGTCCTGACGTTTTGGATGAAAGTGCTGCTCACCCTGCAGACTGCTGGAGTGACTGGGGGAAGGAAATATATCAGTTAAGGATCACTTGAACAAAATTCAGTCACTCTGAAGTTCGAGGCAACACGTTCCGAGGAAATGTCGTGTGCGATGCACACTAAGTACCCAAGAAAGCGACACCCATGATGAACACATTAAATATTTTATATTTTCAATTTGGACAGGTTCAGCGCCATTTTTGTAACACTTCGTATTTCAATTATAGTTAACGCAACAGGATTATCTCAGTAATTAACCAACTTGATGCACAAAATTTTTGTTTTACAATAAGTTTATTATATGCCTCTATATGTCCCGTGCTCAGGTTGAGAGAATCCTCTCTCAACCTGAGCACGGGACGGCCACCTATAGGTGTGAGGATACCAGAGGCTGTATAATACAATTTTGACCTCCTGATGATGAGCACATGTGCTCGAAACATGTAGAGACATGATATAAACTTATTGTAAAACAAAAATTTTGTGCTTCAAGTTGGTTAATTACTGAGATAAATATACTGGGATGCACGGTCAGCAAAACGTAAAAACAACAGGATTAATCTGAATAAATTAATGTTAGTACTTAATTCTTAGGCACTTGAAGAAATTCCGTTCACCTTCCAGCATCCCAATATAATTTCACAATATATTTGTCGCTCTATATAGTCGTGATTGCTTTGTTATGAAACGGTTGCTAAATAATAGAAGAGCAATGAGATTACAGTCCTTGTGCAAGGGAGAGCCTGGTACAGCGATACGTGAATCAACTGTTGTGTATCTAGATGGTGAAATTTGTAGACAATACTCTCTATTACATAACGTAAATTCATATACTGTCAACAATGTATCAGTTATCTAACGTCAACAGTTTAGGACAAATCCTTCTGGAGCCTATACATCGAGGCAGATGTTTGTATACATTTTTTTATGTTTTGCTGACCGTGCTTCTCAGTATTTTTATCTCAGTAATTAACCAACTTGATGCACAAAATTTTTGTTTCACAATAAGTTTATTTCATGTCTCGACATGTTTCGGGCACATGTGCTCGAAACATGTAGAGGCATGAACTAAACTTATTGTAAAACTAAAATTTTGTGCATCAAGTTGGTTAATTACTGAGATAAATAGTTTGTATACATGAGATAGAATATAAACGGCTGCGAACTTGTACTTAAGGGGGTTCACTGCCACATAATTCTGACGTCGTAACATTGTGGATTTATGCTTACAAACTTTATGTATTTCAGAATTTTAATATTTTAATACTTTGACGATCACAGTGAGGGCGATCAGTACCTGAATTGGCGTTTTTGGCTTGTATTCCTTCGTTCTAGTAGCCTCCCTGAGGGTGGCACTCTGGTGTCGAAATATGAAGGGTGTTTACACTTATCAGGAACTATATTTTATGATTTGTACTTTTGTACTTTATTGTGTACATTTGTTGGTTAATATATCGAATGTTAGAAAATGCACAGAATGAATAACATACCAGTCATCTGGTATGTCTGTATCATCCACCGTCATGAAGGATGCAGCAGGTTCCATTACATTTCGCCTACGAGTCTACCAACCACACGACGTCAAAATCCGTTAGACAGTTACTTTCATAGTCACAACCGTGTGACCAGCAGACCTCGCAAACATGTCAGAAAAGTAACGATATCACTAATCGGTTTTAATTTAATTCAACGCACTAATTTACAGCGTGATTCAAAAGGATGGACTCAATTTCGTACGTCTATTTTCCTGAACTGTACGTGGTATATGAATTATCTACAAAACATTTGAAAGATCAAATACCGCTGCTAGAGCGCTCGCCTAGAGCACCGCCACGCAGCAGCGTCATATGAGAGCAAAATGGCTACTAGGCAGCACAAGATTTTTTGCGTTCGTGAGTTCATTAAAACTGAGTCGGCGACTGCTGTGCAGCGTGTGTTTCGTCTTCGTTTCAACATTCAACCTCCAACGAGGAAGAGCATTTGTCGTTGGAATGAGCAGTTTGAGAAAATAGGCTGTCTGTGTAAAGGCAAAAGCTCCGGCCGACCACGTGTATCAGAGGAGAACGTGAGTCGAATTCAAGAGAGTTTTGAGCGTAGCCCACAGAAGTCAACCCGTAGAGCGAGCAGAGCACTTGGAATACAGCAACCAATTGTCTGGCGTGTGATGAGGTGCCGTTTACTGTTCAATTGAGTCCATCTTTTTGAATCACCCTGTACATAACAAAAGAATTATTATTATTATTATTATTATTTTAATATTCGTCTGTTCACTTGAAGCTGGCATGCCATTTACATATCGAAATGTCTACGTCATAGGAAGTAATTCTCGGAATCGAGAAATGTTTCATTTAACCCCTGGTGTTCGGTTGATCTGATTCCAAAAGAGTTTTTAAGAGATAAAGAACGTGGGTCTGAAAACGTATAGCAAGCGAAAGTTTTTCGAATGCTTCTGTGGAAACGTGTACACTCCGGAGTAAATGGAATACTTGCACTGAAGCAATTGGATTTAGAGGTTCCCTCATCAAAGTGAGAACGTATTTCCTCTAAGTAGCAAGCATGAGGGGTTGGTTCTGTAAAGGAGGACTCTGATATATTAATTTATTTTTCACAGTAGTGGTCTTTGAAATAAAAATGTGACTACAGTCGGTCTGCTTCGTACAAACTTCAAGTTCAAAGGTCGCATACGTGTATAACATACATTTCCCTATTCAACATCAGACTGTTAAAATTAGGTGTGCTGAAAAATATGTGTTTTTCAATAACCTTTTATGCTACTGTATGTAACCACATAAATGTCGCTGATTGACAGATATTATAAGATCAAGTATATGTAGAGAACGGGTGATGTAGCCTGCATTGGTAGAATAAAAAGTTGTGCAGTTTTAGTCAGATATGAGGAGGGTCCAGGTAAACCAAGATGGCTTGAAATTAAATGGTACATATCGGGTTTGTTTTATGATGATGATGATGATGTTAATATGTTGGGAGGAGCGTACGTACGATTAGGGAAAACACAGGAGCTTTAGTAGTTGCTATTAAGGAGACTGGACTAGACGTAAGTGCTGATAAATCTATGTACCTGGTTATGTCTTGAGATCAGAATGCATGACGAAGTCACAATATGAAGAATGATAATAGTTCCTTTGAAAGGGTGGAACAATTCAAATATTTGGAAAACCCCTAACGAATAAAAATTCTATTCAGAAAGAAATTAAGAGCAGATTGAAGTCAAGGAATGTTTGCTATTATTCGGTGTAGAATCACTTTTCTTCCTGTTTACCATGAAAAAGGATACAGATTAATATGCACAGAGCTGTAATTTTGCCTGTTTTTTACGGGTACGAAGTTTGGTCTGTCAAAACGTCGGAAGAACACGGGCTGAGGGTGGGTCAGATGTGGCAACTTTTTTTGTATGTGAACCTACACATTTTGAAACTTGCAAATATTTTGTACTTGCCTTTGTTAATCCATCCCTCTTATTTCTCGTACTGTTCTCAACACACCATTCTGAAATGTATTATGTCCCTCTGTTAGGAATAGACCAAGGGTCTCTTCAAACAGAGGAGGAGATAAGATTTTTATATACATGTTTTAATTCGTGTAAAGAAAACCCACCTTGATGCACAATTTATTTGCAGTATATTTCATCAAACCTCTAATTTTTTCGGGAGTAACTACAAACCCACCACAGGAGGCACACCGTAAGCCTGCAACAATAGGTACTTTTTGTTCTTTTTAGAAGATTGTCTGCTATTCTGGTTGGGTTGCAACAACCCAACCAGAATAAAGAACAAAAAGTACCAATTATTGTATGCTTACGCTGTGCCTCCTGATGATGGGCTGTAGTTATGCCCTAAAAATGTAAAGGTTTGATTAAATACGGTATACTGAAAAGAAATTGTGCATCAAGTTGGTTTTTCTTTACATGAATATATCGAGATGCACGGTCAACAAAACATAAAACATATTTTAATCTTTAGATCCATAAACAGGACGTCAGGATCTGGAAGTTACCGAATTTAATACTCTGATTTATTTTCGACTATAATAAAATTTTATTTAATGTTATATATCATTCTAGATTTGTAGGCCTAACTTTTTTTTTATTAAAATGTGCGCAATTTTTAAGAATTCAGGGGCAGTTTTCTTAGATTATTAATTTTTTCCTGTGTTAAGAATACAGAATGAAGAAGGTAATTAGCACTGACCTTTCTACACAGATATCAATCTTATTAATGCATACAAAATCAGTTTCTTCCTCAGACTCAAAATGTATTGTGTCTCCACTCAAAATATATGGTGTCTCCACTCGAAATGTGTGGTGTCTCCACTCAAAATGTGTGGTGTCTACACTCAAATGTATGATGTCTTCACTCAAAATGTAAGGTGTCTCCACTCAAAATGTATGGTGTCTCCACTCAAAATGTGCGGTGTCTCCACTCAAAATGTATGGTGTCTTCACTCAAAATGTATGGCGTCTTCACTCAAAATGATGGTGTCTTCACTCAAAATGTATGGTGTCTTCACTCAAAATGTATGGTGTCTCCACTCAAAAGTATGGTGTCTCCACTCAAAATGTATGGTGTCTCCACTCAAAATATATGGTGTCTCCACTCAAAATGTATGGTGTCTCCACTCAAAATGTATGGTGTCTTCATTCAAAATGTATGGTGTCTTCACTCAAAATGTATGGTGTCTCCACTCAAAAGTATGGTGTCTCCTTTCAAAATGTATGGTGTCTTCACTCAAAATGTATGGTGTCTCCACTCAAAATGTATGGTGTCTTCACCCAAAATGTGCGGTGTCTCCACTCAAAATGTGCGGTGTCTCCACTCAAAATGTATGGTGTCTTCACTCAAAATGTATGGTGTCTTCACTCAAAATGTATGGTGTCTCGATTCGAATTACAAGTCCCTTAAATCTGTTGGGCAAATAATCACTCTTTTTTGTGAGAATGTCATGAAACGTAAAAATATAAGTATTCTGTTAGCAAAATGTACAGTTCTAGATGTTACAAACTTTTACTTATAGCAAAGAGTGTGCTCTCCGGTTTGAGATATAATGTATTTCAGAAATCCTTTCTGCCCATTATACCACAATTATAGAATTTCTTATTACTATATTGTAATACATTATTCCCATTTACTCCAGATTCTTATTTCTTATAAGCCTAATATTAACAATTGAATTTTTCAGAATTATAGTGGAATTCCAGCACGTTACTCTTACACGATTTTAATTCCAAAAGAAGGGAACATTTCTTCAGTGGTCGTGCTGACAAAAATGTATGCATTACACCGTTACATTGACGAAAGTAATGTATTTGAAAATCCCTTTTAGCTCACTTTTATTTCTATGGAATTTTTTAATTTCTTTGCGCAACACATAGTCTTTATATTCGCCAACCACGTCTGTATGTGTGCTTTAATTTCAGCATGTAAATACTGGAATTATTCAGAGTACTATAAGCGGTAAACCAGTATGATGTAAAACACTCTATTTATCTGAATTTTTCGTAAGCTCTGGACATTTATTATCGCTAAGCCCCCTGGCCGGTGTTAGCTAACACGGTCAAAGTTAACGCAGTAGAAAACATATATGTGCCTGGAAGCACTTTTGATACCAGGAAATAAACGCCAGGTATTTTTACTGTTATATAAGATAATAACAGGAATATCGCCGAAGAATTCCACACTGGCCAGGCGCAGCTCTTTACGAACACGTGAGATCAAACCGGCGCGCTCTTTATGTGAATGAACGCATTAATTTCTATTCCTCATTTCCTCAGTTGTGGGTAGCATTTTGAGAACTTCCACTAATTTTCATATTTGATCAAATTAACAGGTATTTCATTACGAATATTCCTTCCTTCATTCATTGATTCATTTTTCATTCCCATTCAGTTTTGTATGCAGAAGTCCACATATGAAACCGCGGCACTTAGAATTGCTCAAAACTTACAAATATACAAATAACTGTTGTAATATACATGAGAAAAACATTGAATACTTCAAATACGAAACACAACAGTAAAAGAAGATTCAAATAACACAATAATACTAACAAAATAGAATTATGTATGTATTATTAAATTATAAAAACTGCACAAACCTGGAAGACAATTATCGTGAATAGAATAAATTGAATAGAATTAGATATTTCATATAACCAAACAAAGAACGAATGCATAAGATTATAAGTCACAAGACAGTAGCAACAAATATAATAAGAACAAGTATAATAGCGTTTAAACGTAATAAATGTCACAAGTATATTAATTATGAAAGGAAACACGTAACCAGCCAAGATCTTAGCGTCTACTTTTCTTTGATTACGGTGTAATCGTGTACTCATCATATTTCTTACGGCAGGGGTACAAATATTTTCCAAAAGCCTAAGGGCTAGCTCAAAATTCTAGGAATCAAAATGGTGAAGTGAAGGAAAATTCCATACTGATGACACAAAAATACTGGGTGCTACCGTACAGAATTTAGTGGCCCAGGCAACCTGGCTTCCGGGATGTGTGCACTCCTGGCTTTTGGAAATTGTCCAAATTTCTTTTCACTTTGCTTATAAAGAACATGAATTCTACGAATAAGTTACCATTCATTCTTTTACGTTTTTGATTAATAATCACTCTGAAACCAAAAAAAATATTTTACGGCTGTTTTCATCACTTTGTTCACAGCTCCTCACGATACATTGTGAGAAATTATCGCTAAGCCGACCGTGTCAGGCACAGCCTTCATACCAATTAAGTGGGAACATTTTCAATGTCTTAGGAATAAAATACTTTAGGTATGAACCTCTAAATTCTGCATAAAATGAGATATAAATTACAGAATTGGTCTGTGCCATTCTTTCAACAGAGATTGATAACAAGCTGTCTATCGAATTTAGTGCAGTTTTTAGTAGAAATGTATATATTCGGATGATTTATTTGTGTTGCAATGTAAGGGATATTTTCCACGACTCCCCATACCTCCTACGGTTCTCTCTTCTCATATGTATTTTTTCTTACCAAATTCCCTTGTGATTTTCTCCATAGTGAACTCAATCTCATTTTTTTACCCCACCTTTCCTTTATTCTTGTCCCTTCCCTAACAGTCTGCCTCAATTTTCTCGCCTTGCTCCCTTTCTTTATCCATTCCCATTCTCCCAAGTTAATGTCTGTCTCCAAAATCTGTTTCCTTACTGCTACAGTGGAAACCCGCCAAAATTGCACTGTTCAAGAGACAGGTTGGATAAATCATTCGTTTTCTTACTTCCTTTCGCCCGTTAGCACCTCATTTCATCTTCCCCCTGAGTTATTTTTCTGTTTATTACAGAATTTTTCTTAGGGATTCTTCATGCCTCTAGGGACAATTTTCAAATATCCATGTCTATTAGATACAAAATGGCTGACTCATTACATTGGTTCCCTGTTGTTTATGTTTCAGTCCTGTTATTTATTATTAACACCTTGCTGTCTACATATCAGTATTATGAGGATTTGTTTGTATTGTGTAATGGATCATGAAATTCATGTAAATACTACATACGTTACATGTAATTCCTACCATGTTTGAAAGCAAGCTTCCTTGTTTTTTAAAGCAACAGCTGCTTTAAACGTAACAACCGTTATGTTCTGGAAGCACAATAAGGAACACAAATGTACAGTAAGGGCAAACTGCTATGTCCAGACCGATGAGGTTGCTGGTGCATATAATAAACACTCTAAATTGAATCTTAAAATTGCCCTAAACGTAAATAAAATTTCAGTTCCTGCCTTATATTAAGTAGATTGTTTTTTCATCACAATTGTCAATACAGTAATATTATTTAGGCAGCTCTCTCTGCTTGTACTAAGAATTATTCGAAAGCCATAATTTAGAGCCTTTATAGTTGCAACACGTGGTATATATTGTAATGATTATGCGTGAAATTTTAAGGGGGGGGATTGTTTCCGATATATCTCCTTTGTACCTGCTTTTTTTAATTCTTCAATTCTGCCAATAAACCTCACGCGATATGTACGTATTGTAGCTCTACACCGCCAGTCAATATATTGAAGTCAGCTCTAACTTAACACCTGTTACAAGAATAGAACTATAACCTTACCGATACTTTTTCGGTCGCAGTTGATGTGTCATGCAATTTCTGATAAGACTGTCTCATTCTGGTCTGACGGTCACATGTCAGGTTCTAGCCACCCTGTGGAACCAGACCGTGAATGAGAGATCATCGTAGTCACTTGGCTATGGTTTGAGTCGTTTCAAGATAATTTGTTCATTTCAGTGACCTTAGCAGAGACAAACAAAAGACAAATTTTCATTGCCTTCATGTCTTATAATCGTGCTGTGTTGCAAGTCGGAAAGTCACTGGTTCGATTCCAGATGATGTCATTGGTATTTTTAATTGACATAATCCTTCCGATCACACTATGGCTCTGGGGTCGACTCAGCCTCTAACAGAAATGAGTACCAGGAGTATTTACTGGGGGTAAAAGCGGCCGGTGCGTAATGCTGACATCTTACCACCATCCTGGACCATTGTCACGTAATCTGGGAGCCTTAACTTCCTGGAACCCTCTGGGCACCTCGGGCCTGTAACAGGACTGCTTTATCTTACAATCATATAAAAAATTAGCGTACATCATTAGGCCTAGCGTGCTCTGTTCATGTCGCTGTCAAAGTTCAGACAGTAAGGCGTAGCGTGGAGGATGACTGTTGAATGACGATTTGGAAAGATTTTGGAAAGAAGACAGCGTACATTGAGGCGCATTCGCCGTGGAAAATCGGTATTACATAATCTGTGTGTGTGTCTGTAGCCTTATTTATGTAGCATGCAATACGCATGCACCTTACTGTCATCTGTGGCCTGTCCGGCTGTGCCGTATTTTCCACATTATCTCTTAAACGGCACGATTTTGAGAAAACCCCGTTATTGAACTTCACATTGTATTTCGATATTCTCTACAACTGCTATCTGAACACATTTCCCATTTTAAGGAAAATTGAGCCATATATTGTAGTAAATGTGCGCACATCTTCATGTAATCAAACTTCAGTACTCTAGACCGTTTCGAAAAGTACACATATTTCAAATTTTATGATATTCCTTCCAGTGGGAGCCGAATTATTCCACGCACTCGGGTCGACGGACGGACCGACAGATGTAACGAAGCTAACAGTAGCTTTTCGCAATTATGTGAACAGGTCTAAAACGGCGCTGTGACCTTATCGAGGTAAAAGCAGGGTTCAGGATTAAGCGGCAAGGATTTGAACCAGGTATCTCCAGAATACAAATACAGAACCCATATTTCCTGTAGTTTTGATACTCACACTTACTGCTGAATCATATCGGTAAGTTTATCCCTGCGCACGCCGTGAAGGCTTATGGGAAAATGGATTTGTGGTAACGCTCGTACTTAGTCTTGGCAATAAATGGAGGCGATAGACAGTCTCACGCTTCATCCGCTGCAATTACCGCGAAAATAACTGCTGTACCCACTGAATAGGAAGCAGGATTGGCCACTGAGGCGCTCCCAATGCTGTGCAAAAGACAACAAGGCAGAAATGTACGTATAATGTAACATTAAGGCGCTTTCGTTCAACCATCGTTACAGTGGAAAAGCAATAAGTACTACATATTCTGAGTATGTGTTTGTATCCTTAGGTAGCCAGCAGGAAGTGCGCACGCGCATCGTCTGTGGCCTGTCCGGCGCTACTATATTTCTCCACTTTATCTCATAAATGGCAAGATTTTCAACAACAAAAAAGTTATCGAACAGGAAATGTATGTTGTGATTTGCTCTGTAACGTTTGTCTGAAACTTTTTCAATCAAGAGGAATTGAACGAGATATGATCAAAAATGTAAATTGTTCTTCGTGTAAAGTTCCTGTTATTCTTGTCAGATTTGAATGAAATTTGACGTTTCTCGACAGATTTTCAAAAAATAATCAAATACCAAATTTCACGAAAATCTGTCCAGTGGCAGCTGAGTTGTTTCATACGGACGGACTGACGGCAGCCGGAGAGACAGACATAACATAGCCAATATTCATGCTTTGCAATTATGCGAACCCACTTAAAAATCGCTTCCACTTGCGTGGAATTGAACCTATGTTCCCGCCTGTCCTATCAGTAGCCTAGTCACTGCAGACAATAACTGCACAATTCACCCCCCTGCCGCTCTTCATATGAGGCTGAAGATCCCGGTCTCCGTTGCCTAAAAGCTACGTGTGGATACCACTGAGAAAAGAAAGACATTTGCCCTTCCGGTACTGAACCATGTACCCTCAGGTCTCACCTCCCGTTGTCTAGTCACTAAACTGACTGCGCTATCCGGAATCTTTGACAGGTGTAAAGAGCGCTATACACTCTCATTTAAACTGAGCGATTTTATTGTGTGACGTCACACCTGACGGAAAAACTGAGTAAACTGCGCAGTTTTGACAGGCAATAGCGCAGGCTTCAGAACTGCCCTTTCCAGTCGTCTTTCACACACAGAACTGCGCAGTTCACTCAGCGAATCCTACAGTTTCGTCAGGTTACCTTCCTTTATCAACCATAGTCACAAGCACAAGACGAACACAGAACTGATGAAAAAAATGTCAAACCTGATGGGAAATCTATGCTGTGCCACAGAACATTCATTTCAGTTTTTCGTGCAGTTTTTTTTTTTTTTTTTACATATTTAAATTGCACAGATTAACTTATGGTATTTGGGGCCCTTAAGGACATAGGGCAAGCCTTTTTTTTTCTGGTATGTACGATGAAGAAAAAGAGAGAAATGTAAACAAATCCTAAA
>Ga0136643_10010830_pt1 | contig 13489 bp, 12 predicted proteins | sample TergutLab28metaG_FD_96883 | JGI IMG/M metagenome (GOLD analysis project Ga0136643, IMG submission 96883) | Labiotermes labralis P1 segment gut microbial communities from Petit-Saut dam, French Guiana - Lab288 P1 (version 3) (version 3) | ecosystem: Host-associated > Arthropoda: Insects >...
GTTGCGCTGACCACGTGACACCCCTCTATCCGCAAAAGTTGGCACTAACTTCGCCGACCGGCGGCGGCCGCTCTGTCGGTATACTTCGCGTGCGGACTAAGGCCACGGAGTTTAGTTTAGTTTATGGGAAGAAGTTATATTTGTTTACACTTCAATAAGTGCACAAGCCTAAAAATTACTACACTGTATGGAAACCTGCATCATACATTTTAGCAGTTAAAATGTCACTAAACTATTAAAAATTCAGTTCAATGCACTGCTGAATGTGATTCTGATACAAATGATATCGACAATATGCAGGTATGTTTATAATCAATAACCATACTAAATTTCACACAGCTAGTTCCACCATCAAAAGCATATCCAAAAAACCACAAATTTCATACAGCCACAATGCTGTGAGATTTATACTGACAACAAAAATAAACGTAAGTTACAGGATTTTTTTAAGATTGTCACTTGTTTTCAGTTTCAAGCTATGACTGATCACCTCTCACTCAGCATGCTATTCAGCATACCACAGTTCCTACCTTCAGTCTCACCTGAAAGTTCTCTTCAGAGACAGGAACCTCACTCATACAGTTGTGCCCAAGATCTTATTATCCACACTCATTTTGCCGATATTCTCATTTTGACTCACCTAGCAACATTGGCCAGCCCTCGTCCGTCCCCAGAATCTGCTCAATTCCCAACACCTGGGACAGCAACAGTCCTACAGTCACAGCTAGCTGGTTCACTGTACCAAGACCACCCCGTAGATTGAGAGGCGCAATCTCCGAGATGTACATGGGTACTAGCGATGTGTTTAGACCTGCCATGACATTAAAGTTGGCTTCCAGCAGTGTGCCAATGCAATTCAGCAGCAAGATGACAGTGAAAATCACAATCACAGCATGTTTACAATTTTTCATGTACTGTGATGAGGAGGGGATACAAAACAGATGGAATCAATGGGGCTGAATTAATCTTTAACACCTTAAGTTTCCAAATCCACTTGAAATCAAGGAGGAAAACTACCATACCTGGTAAAACTTAGTTTCTGCTTCAACTTCAGAAAAAAGAGTGGGATGCTGACTTTATAAACAATAGGAAAGGCACTTAAAATGGCCTATTGCTGCTGTACACTTTGGTTCCCATGATCTGTCATTTTTCCAAACCATGAGCAAATGTTCTTGGAAATGATAGTAAAAAAGTAACGAAACCACACATTGTTAGGAAACAAGTGCCGTAAACTATCTAAATGATCAGAAAGTCTGCCTACCTGCCATCTGTGCACGACAAGCACACTTACATTGCAGTGATGGATGCAAATTGTTATGCACAAGGCATGTCATTCCCAGGACTGCAATCCCACATGTTTCATGAGTTTCACTTGACAATCCTACACAGCTTGTCAATTAAAAGCTCATTTCTCTCAACACATACTTCAAGAAGATTATGCCTTCTGTTTTTTCCTGCTACAGTATTAACTCCATACAACACACAAATCTGCAGTAACACAGACCCAAAGCAATAGTTTTAATCACACATACAGTGCCTGATAATGCTCCGATTGGATGAAGAGCAAAGTGAGACTTCCGTCCGTGGCAAAAATCTGCAGCAGTGTGCATTATAAAAGTCAACAGTATCACCTCACACAGACTTCACAAATTAAACACACCGTATAAAGGTCAACTGAACTGAAAAGTCTCATAATTACAGGATGAGGGAGAATTTAAATAGTCCAACTAAAGGTTAGACAAACAATTTACAATTTACAAACACCATCACTCCATTGTTTCAAAACAGATATCAATATCAGCCAGCATACATCGCTAAAGCAATACGATGGTATTCCCAATACATTATATCATTGCAATTAGCGGACATATATACCTTAAGAAAACAATTCTAAAAGAATAAAGTAATTTTCAGCAGAATTTTCAGCTTTACAAGTTGCACCTTTGAAAAGCTGCTAATGTATGCATGCTGCTGCTGCTGCACAGATCTCTGGCAGCCGTTAGGCCGACAATCACTTCTCAATGCCCCCAGAACAAAACAGAGCAGTCTACACCGCAGTTCTTACATCACAAAGTCATGAAACAAGGGGCTTATTAAGATTACAGTGGCACCACATACCCTGCAGATATTACCTACAAGCCAGAGGACTCTGCTGAATCCAGTATCAATGTAAAAGAATGATGTCTTACTCCCACAGTGGGTATGCTCAAAGTCTGATCACAACCCTCCAAGCATCAGCAACAATATTCCTTACCGGTATACAAATACTCACAACAAATGATGCAATATGTATATGTGACATTAAAGCCAAGATTTCCATGAAAAAGCAGCATTCAACTAGAAGAAGGCTCTTTTCACCAGCAAATTGGACTCAAATTTAAGGAAGAAAATACTGAAGTTCTACATTTGGAGCACAGCTTTGTGTGGAGCTGAAATTTGGACACTTCAAAAAGTAGATCAGAAGTACCTGGACAGTTTTTAAATGTGGTGCTGGAGAAGGATGGAGAAGATCATTTGGTCCAAGAATTTGAAAAATGAAGAAGTACTATAAAGAGTAAAAGAGGAAATAAATATTTTACATACAATAAAAAGAAGGAATGCTAACTGGATTGGTCACATCTTGCATAGAAACTGCCTTCTAAAGCATGTGACTGCAGCAAAGACAGAAAGAGGGCTAGAATTGATAGGAAGATGAAAAACAACATGTGAACAGCTGCTGAATAACCTGAAGGAAATGAAAGGATACTGTAAATTGAAAAAGGAAGCACAAGATCACACTCTGTGGGAAGCTCACTTCAGAAGGGGCTGTGGGGCTGTTGTAAGACAGACTACACAGTGATGAATGAATGATATAAACACATCCGTTCATAACGGTACCATGCCTTTAACTGGATCCCTGGTGTGGACACACCCATTCAAGGAGAGTGAAGAATATCTGACTGGCTCTTGGCTGAAATGTGATTAGCCCTATAGTGTGAATTGGGCCTGAAGGTGGAGGCAGGAAGTTCCTCAAAAAGTTTAGCACCCATCTATCAAAGTGTAATCTCAGCATTCATGGCCATGAGAAAGTAACAAATGCAATTATTAAGGTCTGTCTTACCACAATTCACCCCAATGATGAAGCGCCCCAGGAACAGAAATTCATACAACTGGAACAGCTTTGTGCATCCCATCAGTACAGCTCCGACTATCCCAAGTAAATTGTTCAGTAGCAGTCCACCTTTCCTGCAAAAGAAGACAGTCACAACAGGATTTAAATACAACAATTCCAACGAACATTTCAAAGATCTCCATATATGTGAGGACAGTCACCACTTCTCTAGATTTATACAAAGAACAGGAGCTTTCAGCTACAAATACAAACCCTCACTCAACAGAACTTCACAATGGACCTCTGCTTCGCAATAAAACCAACACAACATATATTCTTACATGTCAAGAGAAAGCTACATGTTTTGACTACCACAGGCAGTGACTATCAGGCTGCTGTACATAACAGAAAGCTACATGTTTGACTACCACAGGCAGTGACTATCAGGCTGCTGTACATAACAGAAAGCTACATGTTTTGACTACCACAGGCAGTGACTATCAGGCTGCTGTACATAACAGAAAGCTACATGTTATGACTACCACAGGCAGTGACTATCAGGCTGCTGTACATAACAGAAAGCTACATGTTTTGACTACCACAGGCAGTGACTATCAGGCTGCTGTACATAAAAGTAAGTAAAAAAGCCACTTTACTTTCTTGTATGTACAGCAGCCTGATGCTGGCTACCTTAAACAGCCGAAACACACAGCCAGTCCCTTAACATCTAAGAGCATATGTTGTGCTGACAGATCATTTGTACATTGTAATGTGATTCTAGAACACAATGGGCATGAATCATCTTAGAAATGGTGTGCTGTCTTCAGCTCAGACTGTGCCTATTGACATCCAAGCACATGCACACTCTGAACCAAATTCACGGTTTTCTGACAATCACCCGAAAAGCCGACTGCGACTATATACGGCAGTGTTCCTGAAGATTCATGTGTTCTGGGATGTTAGGCTGCATTTTTGCAGTTACAGATCCCAGTGCTTTGGGAAGATCACAGTGCCTTCATCATCAGAGTCAAGAGTTCAAAATTACTTCACCCTCCAGACAAACTATCTACCCAGTAAAAAGACATGACCTTAATTTCTTTAGCTGTGTATATCATCTCAGTCTCTACAAATCACTGTATTTCTGAAACTAGCTCTACTATAAAGATTATTATCACCTGGGATATGATGCCACGTACTCTGGTAGCAATTTACCCAATTTTTGAGGAATAGCGGTGTGTTTCTACCTGAATACATGGCATTCCATCTTGGAAGATAAAGAAAGATCTTCATTCTGTTAATCCTTTCATAACCATATAATATCCATACCTTTCTTAGGCATTCCCTACAGATCATAACACAATGCTTTCGTCATGTGATGATATACAATTTTCTGCACATCTCCTAGACATCACACCGATGAATTGTAAAAAATCAAAAACCTATTGCCATCTTTCTGTTACCTCACGGAGCTACTTGAGATGAAATACTACTCTTTAACGTCGTGGAAATAAGCAACTTGATAAACCTCACAGCACAGCGTAAGTTATTTACTATGGAAGGCGTTAATTTTGTAGTTGTGGTTAGAACATGACAGTATGACACCCTGTTCTTACCTTCCAAATCTGTTTGCTATCATGCCTCCACAGAATCCTCCCAGCATGCCTCCAATGGCAAATATAGAGACGGCCACAGAGTACAGCACCTTCACAGCATCATCCTGAATGTCCTCCCCATAGCGACTCTTGTACACATCTTTCATGAAGTTCTCTATGTTCTGCAACACAAATCACACCTACCTTACAGGCTTGGTACATCACACAGGCAGAGTTCAATTCCTTACACAAGGCTCAGTGTAACAGGGGAAAAACATCAGTTACTGTCCATGCCACTAGCATGAACAAGATATTTGATCATTGCTTACAAAAAATAAGTAATAAATAACTGGCTCATACATATACATATATACACCAAAAATTCAAGTGTCTGTACAGCAATAATACTGAGCCATGAAAGTTTCAAATGAATTGTGGGATACATGAGTATCAATAACAATTCTGAATGGTTTTATAAATGAAAAAAGTGGTCTGTGACATCAATAAATTAAATGTAAACATTTGTTTTAGAGCTTCAAATGACATACAGACAGTAATGAATGTCTCTGGTTGGCACAGTTTCAATGAGAACAGTGAGATATACACATTTATAACAGCCAGGCACACAATAACAATTCTTACTATACATTCTTGCAACCAGTTTTACATTTTGGTGGCTTGTTTCAGCTGAACAAGCCATCTTCATAGCCACCTACACTTGCATGTATCATGGGCTCGTACCTGCAGATGTACATGAATCTGAGTGGCTATGAATAAGTGAGTCCTATTCAGCCAAAATATGTCACCAGAAATGTAAACCAAATTCAGGAACACATAAGATTATAAAGACATCCCTGTGCTTCATTAAGCACCAAGCTATGGCAGCATATGGGGAAGGGAAGGTTCAGCTCCACACACATATTCTTAACCTTACCACTAGATACGGATGAGTTACCAGCTTTGTACACTGGTACCCACCACGTAGGGGGTTGCAGTGATGCAGTTATTTGAAGCATTGCACTACAAGCCTGAAGGTCGCGGTTTCGATTCCCAATTCGGTCATTGGAATTTTTTATTAACTTAATCCTTCCGGCCACACTATGGCCCTGGGGTTGACTCAGCCTCTAACAGGAATGAGTACCATGGGTATCTCTTGGGGGGTAACAGCTGCCATGTATGGTGCTGACAAACTGCCACTTTCATGTGCCAACTGTCTAGAATTTCTTGGAGCCTCAACCTCCTGAAATCCTAAGGGCCTGTTCAGCTTTATCATTTCTTTTTTACCCACTGGGTAGACAGCTGGGTTGGTTGCAGAGCAGTACTGGACAGTATGATAAGAAAAAAACCTCTTGCCTCCAGCCTAGTCACAATACTGACTGAACTACACTGGTTCCTCATGAAGGTGTGTACAATAAGGATCCATTTAGAGCATTAGTGGAATGGTAACTGACAGGGGAAAATTTAAGAAAATATAAACATATCCTCATGTGACTTATTCCACCACAGCTGCCATATTAACCACCCTGCTTTGGATCATACCTGCACCTTTGTAAGAAGCCAACAAACTGCATGTGCTACGGCATGGCCCGTCTCTAACTGGCATAACATAATCCTAACAACAAGCCTGGTGGTAAGAAATGCATACTGCTAATCACATAAGCATTAATCCCAAGATATTATTGCATATTAATGTTTCAAAGGATCCTTATAGCTTCTTCAACAGTCAAGTAGTGCTTGAAGAATAGCCTTAAAGACAAGAATCTTCTTGAAGTGCTTCACCACTGAAGATGTTGGTATGCAGGGAACCATTCACCCAACAACACAGTGCCACATTCCTGAAGATTGGAATAATAAGGTTTATATTCTACAATCAATTTACATACTTGTAAGTTTCCAGCCTCTGTACATTGTGGACTCATTCCTTCTTAACAAACAGCGACTTCATCATAACATTAAAGACATTCAATTCTTTGATGATACTTCATACTGAAACGGCTGGGTCAACTGGTGATGCTTCTGGCATGTATGTGGGATATGCCCATTCAGAATCTTGACTAGGACAATCACCTTCCAGACACATGCTTTTTATGGTTTTCCTCATTCCTTTGGGACAATAAATGAGGTTATAACCACCTCCTCCCACATCCCTTCCAATTCCCAATCACTAATCATTCTTCCATCATTCAATTCTCCAAAGAAATCAAAGTTACAACATTATGTCCATTGTACAGCATGGGCATGGAAACTTATCACTCACCGCTTCTGGGGCATTGATGACTCCAGTATTGTAGCCAAACTGCAGCATGCCCAGCACTGCGGCAAGAATTGCATAAGACAGGAAGAATGTCAGTCCCTGCAATGTAACAACATAAAGTCTGTGAGGGTCCATGTACTGCGAAATCTCTCAACATGCACCTCCCACCCCACACCCCCCCCCCAAAAAATGAGAATGCCTTCTCTTATTAGTGGCCAATATACAGATATGAACAAACATTAGCGAAGTATCTCAACAACTTGGGACGGTTGACACTATTTTCATTACAACCTCCTTTTAACCACACTGATCACAAGTTTTATGAATGTAATTACAATGGATGTCTGCTTTATACACAATAATAAAGACGAACTCTGCCAAACTTCGTGGGTATATCCACCAAGTGAATCTGAGTAAAAGAAGACTCCTATTAACCAAGTCAAATTCAGGAAGTTAAAGGAGTCACAACAGCTAGAAGTTACGATAAAGATGTAAACGTAAAAATGGTTATAACAAAATTAAAACAACTTGAATGTAAAACATAATAATTTTTAAAACATTGCATAATGTCACAATACTGTATAAAGTGTCCGTCTGCGACTTCAATGCAAATTTGAGCACAGTGTATTACTGACACGGTTGGTGACAGTGCATCATACACTGAAGTTACATACAGACTTTTAACAGCTTCATTTTTAAGTTTGCCAAGCAATGACATAACTGTCCAACAAAAAATGTCATTTCTGTATATCTTTAACATATTTTCAAACTGCCATAACTCCACAACTTTTCACACTCAGCCCATGTTCACAGGATTTATTTTATTCAAACTTCATTAACAAACCCTCAAAGTTCAGCAGACTGTTTGTAGAAGACCCTGAATAACACTATAGTTACAATTGCCACGATACAACTGAGATACATGTCAAAGATCAGTGGGACCATTATGGGGTCAGCTTCAGATAAATACAACAGAGGAAATATGCATGCTTTCAGCATCTCTACAGGCTGTTCTCTACTCTAAAATACTAATTACATCTCAAATAAGCAACTTGAATGGGCTCACAATAAAGATAACAGCTCATTCACTTACCTGTTGCAACAACAATTCCAATACTCATTCCATCACAATACAATTCATCATCACTCTTCGTCATGTTTATTTTTTACTGGTCAATAGATACATTTCAGCCTCTTATGCCATAACATGTGTTCTCAAAATAGTGACTTAACCTTCAAATTAAATGAATGTTTACTGGATCACTAGCAGACCATTATGCGAGGTATTGATCAGTTGAAAGTTATTATGTTTTTAAGGCTCATTTGAAGACCACATTACTTTCACTTGTATATTTGCTCACTAACTGATAATTTGTCTTTAATTTGCTTATAAATACAGAACAGAACTAAACCTGCAGCTATTTGATAGGTTCACTTATTTCTTTGAAATCTGTCCACTGTCCTAGTTTTTTATACAAGCATCACCATGTTTGCAACATCGGTTCTATATCCAGCTTCAGGTATGGTGCATGACAGCAGTCGTAGCAAGCCCAGCAGCATAATCAAGTAGGTATCTCTTCATACTGTTTCCTCAACCTCCTCACTAGCAACTAACAAGGTGATGTGTTTTTCTTTATAATATTTACAGCTCTGCACAATAACCATCAGCACAGTCCACTCACTGTTGTGTCCCATTCAATTTCAGTCCCTCGTGGCTTACATGGACCTTCCTAATGGCATATTATACAGTAAAGTTGAAACGCAATTATGATAATGCATCTCCTTGTTTCAGACCATTCTGTATTGGAAATGTATCAGACAAACATTTGTCTATATGGACTTCATTATAGGTTTCATTTAAACACAGTGTTATCAATCTAACTCATGGGTCTCCAACCTGTGGCCTACTGGGTTGAATTAAGCAGCCCACAGCCGTATTTCTAATGAATGTGTAGACAATATAAAAAGTACACAATAAGTAAGACAGTTTGGTATACCACTAAATGTTATTTTTCTATATGCAGCCTGCAAAAAAGGGCTAGAAACCCAAGAGCTAGCTAGTTTCAGGGGTACACTGAATTCAATGAGAGTGCACTGACTTTTCTCCTGACTGAATCTTAGGCTTCCATACAACATAAAAGTAGTTTAGGCAATGTTCCATTATACTCTCATTGTTTTCTCCAGTACCAGACACAAGCAAGATGACCTTTAGTTGATAAAATCCATAATTAAAATCGCCAATAATGTTGTTATGTATTGAGTTCATCCTGAGAAATGAATTTTGTAGTAGGTCATATGTGTAGTTCATAAGACTGATATTCACAGAAAATAAGTACAGGGTGTTCTACCAGCCTTTTCATAAACAATTATAGTAACAGGACACTTCTTCAACTAGTAATCTTCCTTATTCCAAACAGAATTAAATGTACAACACAAAATATTAATCTCATTTAACTCTGTACCTTCAATACAATGGTTTTATTTTGGTGAACATTCAGCAAGACAATTTGAAGAGTTTGCACAAACCTTCAAGTAAAGTTGTAGCATTGATTATGGTATTAATCCAAAGACACTGTTATACTTTTCAAAAGTTATATACATACTGTTCACTGATGTTACATTCAAGACATACATAACCTACACACAATGTAACAAAAAATACATTAACAGAGTTCATGGTTCTAACACTGTATAAAGAGTGAAAGATGGAATACAAGCAGCTATTTAAACTGTAAGTAGGAATGCATTCAAATATGACAGAATTCCATTTTATTGCCACTACGCTCAGAGCCCTACCAAGCACAGCTCATGACAGGGAGAAAGTTTCTGTTAACACAGCATGAAGAACTGCATGCTGTGTGCCAACTCTGACAGTAGCAATAACAACACTGCTGCCACCATCCTCCTCCTCTATCACATGTATAAAATACATTACGTTATACTAAACATGGTTCTGAGGTACTGTAAACAAATTAAAATGCAAAACATATAGAATAATATAATTTATTTAGAACAAAGTGTGGTTTTAGAAATAACTAAACATCATATGCATGCAATACACTGAGAAAAAATGACACAAAACTTAGATTGATATTCAGTTTCTGCAATGACATGCACCTTCTCAGCTTCTCCCTTGCAGGGCATGTCCTCCAGCATGCGTACATCAACAGGCATTACGAAAGAAACAACATGCACAAACAACCTGCATCACAACACCTTCACTGCTGCACCTTGCACACACCTGCTCGAGGAGGCGTAACTTGCGACGATGGCTCTGCTCTCCAAGCCGATCCACGTACTCTCGCAGTTCCTCTATCTCCTCCTTCACCTGTTGCACCGTGTCGAGCTCATGTTTGATGGCCACCATGTCACGCTTCACCTCGCTCACCTCACTCTGGCACGACTCTACCGACTTGGTCAGCTCCTGCAGCTGTGACCGGATTTCGCACAGTGCTACTGTCGTCTCCAGCTGCCGGTCTCCACGCTGCAGTTCATCCAGCTTCGCGCTCAGGTTCATGCTCATGACGCTCACCTGCTTCTGTAGACTGCAGCCATGCATGGTCCTAGGTTACACACTACGCATGGCCCTCGCGTTAGTCACGACAGTGTGGGCCCCAACATGACATGACTCTATCAGAAATTGCTTATGGCAACACAGTTTGTCCTTTATACGGCGGTCCACAAACGTCGCAAACATGGCTACAGGAGGCACAAGAGCACTGCACATAGTGAGGCATCCTACTATCTTAGGCTGTCTCTCAAAACACTCGCAAGAATCTGAATCACAGATTCCTGGAAGAGTGTTTTGTCATTTCAACACAATGCTATATTAGCATAACATTCTGCAAGGCTAGTTCAAATGTTAAGTCTCTTCATTTTTGGTGTCAATAAAACTGAAAATGCAATTAAGCTGGCTATACAATTGTTACATTTGTATCACTGTCGTGAAGATGAACATGTACTCCATTAAACAACACTCATACAAAGGAATCAGTTAAAATCCGTGCAAACTCAAGTATGATAAGCTCCATAATTCTCCACCAAATGTGTGGCCCTATTCATCTGCAAGCTGTGGCAACTTCCATGCACAAAACAGAGTGGCTCAAGTGTTGTCTGTCATGTTGTCCGGCTGAGTAACATAATGAAACATCTTGCAAGCATTGACAGCATCCACCTGCACAGCAATTAGAGCCAGTCTGATGGCTGGGTTTACAACACTGTGGGCTTAGGAACAGTGGGAAGGAGGTGAAATGTAAGGCCCAGCAAGAAATTTCTATCTGTCACCAACAGCATGCCAGTGCACAGTATACACAAACTGTAATGTACTCTGTATGATGCAATGTTTGTGATTTGAGGCATGGTGGATGGTAACTATGAGTCAGGAAAGTGAAATGTGTTGACTGATGAAACACACTGCCCACATGCCCTGTGCGTGTGATATGAACAGAAATGTGAATAGCATGAAGAACAGACCCAATGGAAGAGCCCAAGAAAACCTGCCTCTGTGGCCAAGTGCATTCTACTGCTGCCCATATGTGCCACTGACCACCTATAATAGTCCAAAATGGGACACCAGGAACAGATCCACGATATGCCCCCCTCATTTTTAGAGAACCAAATGCTGTCACACAACACACACACAGCTATTTAACAATTATAGCATTATATCTCACAAATATTCTTCTAGCTCACTTTTCTAACAATTTCAGATGTACTGAGTGTCTTAACAGTTGAAAACATGCTGGTCACTACAGGTACCACCAGCTTTAACATTTAGAAATCTTTGCATTACAGTCAGTCAGTTTGTGTGTTTGATGTGATTAACAGACTGGTCTTTCAAAATATGAAGTGAAGTATTTTCTATGAGGTAGGAACTATTTTATGTACTATTTATATTAATTTGAGGCTTCAAAGAGTTTATTAGTGCCAATAATTTAAATCAAGGAAGAAATTTATTGTTAAATTAGTGTATATTTCCAAATTCAGCTACTGCATTACATTGCAGTGCAGCTGCAATAAAAAAGTGGAATTTACCTGAAGCCTGTACTTGAGCTGTAGACATACAATGTCAATTATTAAGCAAAGATAATGTTCAAACATTTAAAGCAAGTAAACCAAGCAGGTTACAAAACAAACACAAAGCACAACAAATATGACAGCTGCTCTCCATTTAATTTTATTATCTCAAAAACTGTTAAGACCTACCCAAAAAAACTGGCCATAGAATGTTTCATATTTTGTTTAAACATATTTCTCTTTGATATAAATATTTGGTGAGTTATGCACCACATGTGCCCAAAATTGCAAGATCTCACAAAGTATCCGTTTCTTCTGTCCAGTTTTAACAAAACTGGAATTGGTGGACATTCGGTAAAATTCCCCACCCTCGAATTTCACCACAATTTCTCCAGCAGTTCTCAAACTGTTATGTGAAAACTCACAGACAGATGTGGCAAACCTCATATTTATTCTTTGTGCAGGTTCGTATTGCAAAACACACAAAAAGTTAAAAAGCATTAAAATATACTACATATGTAAAAAATAATGTCAAGTCCCAAAAACAGGGCTGTGTCATAATATGCTCCATTCATTTGCACAAGCCATAAAAATATTTTGCTCCACTGACTATTAAAACAGTGAGATGTAATGCTGATTTTTCATCAGCAAGACTAAATACAATCCAGTTTCTGGACATTCACAGAACTGACAACAGCACAGTCAAGGTGCAGTGTCCAAATACAGCGATCACAGAACAATCCATTAAAAATAATACCCAAACATAAAACACTGCATTTTAAATCTCACTGAATACAAGACAAACAAGTATTCACCAAATAGGCTGAACGTGTCTACACACCACAGGCAAACCAAGTTGAAGGAAAGCCCTTGATAGCAGCTGGTCAACAGATCACCATCTTCTGGAAAGTGGTAACCATGCAGTCTAACAGAAATTTACAACATTCCTCCAAAACATCAGTATATTTATACCAGTCTACCCTGAATATGGAGCAGTACCTCCTCTGCAATGGCAGTAATTTTCTATCAGACTACATGGCACTACATCCCAAAAGATGGTTCTCTTCATAGTCAGTAGCATAAGAAATCCAAGCCTTGCACAATCCTCATATGTCACCGACAGTGCACCTAGAGTTTCAATAAAATCAAATATGCCAATGGGATAAAAAATACAATGTTTTCTGTAGGTTATGCTAACTTTAACAAATCAAAATTCTATTGCAGAAGCAAATAAGAGCAGACTGAGGTCAGGAAATGCTTGCCATCATTCGGTGCAGAATTTTTTGTCTTCCAGGTTGCTATCCAAAAATTTAAAGATCAAGACATCTAGAACTATAATTTTGGCTGTTGTTTTGTATGGGTGTGAAACTTGGTCGTTGACATTGCGGGAGGAAGGGAAGCTGAGGGTGTTTGAGAACATGGTGCTGAGGAGAATATTTGGACCTAGGAGGGACGAGGTAACGGGGTAATGGAGGAGATTGCATAACGAGGAGCTAAATGATTTGTACTCCTCACCCAATATTGTGCGGGTGATAA
>Ga0136643_10010831_pt1 | contig 13487 bp, 6 predicted proteins | sample TergutLab28metaG_FD_96883 | JGI IMG/M metagenome (GOLD analysis project Ga0136643, IMG submission 96883) | Labiotermes labralis P1 segment gut microbial communities from Petit-Saut dam, French Guiana - Lab288 P1 (version 3) (version 3) | ecosystem: Host-associated > Arthropoda: Insects >...
CAATTAGGGGGTGAAAGGAGGGAATAAAAGCGGAACCTAATTGGCCTGGGGGGAAATGCTCTTTGTGGAAAAAATAGATATTGGGGGGGGGGGGGGGGGGGGCGGTAAAGCCTTCTGACGAAAATCTGGTTTTTATTAAAATTGTTTAAGAAATAAGTGGATACGCCGTGGGATCACGAACGGCTAATGGACCTGTTAACTCTAAGAAAGAAGAGCAATGTTTTGGCTCGAAAAGTCTGGATCCTGCTATCCACTGACACAGAACCACGTCGCAGAAAAATTAAACTCACATATTGAAGAAATCTGATTCAAGACAAAACATGGCTTTTAGCTTCTTTGACCATATTACAAAAGAGATTATTGGCCCTACATTTCAACAGGGCCCAAACAGAACCCAGAACACAATTCTCTGCTAAAGGTAAGACGTAATGACGCTTTAAGAAAATAAAAAAAAATGAAAAGGAAGGAAAAGAATCAAAAACCAACAGTCTAGGTCAACACAGAGAAGTGCAATTGTTAGGACATGTTTAATTAACCCTTTAAAGCCCAGTGGTCACTATATGTACCACCAGTTTAACAATCAATAACTCTACGTTCTGCCCACACAGTGTATTTATGTGTTTTGTGTAGATCTGAGAACAAACAGCTATTATTTCCCTATACAGCATTAACTGACTGGCTCTTATAACAGAGATTTATCCCTGTAAACCCCAGTGGTCACTATATATACCATTCTTTAAAGCCCAGTGGTCACTATATGTACCGCCAGTTTAACATTCAACAATTCCACGTTCTGCCCACACAGTGTATTTATGTGTTTTGTGTGGATCTGATAACAAACAGCAGTTATTTCCCTATGCAGCATTAACTGACTGGCTTTTATAACAGAGACGGAGAGTGTTTACTGCGCGGTACGAGCTGAATCTTTAACTATTATTCAGGTGTATATTTGTGACATAGCTTTTCACATGGCAGTGCGTTCAAGACTGTTACCTTGCCAAAGCGCACAACAAACCCCCAGTTACACATTACTTTCAAAATTCCGTACTCGTACGGTTTCATTACAAAATTATGCAGCCAGGAAGCAGATGTCATACGAAATCGTGTGAGTGAAAATTCTCGCAACATTGGACAAGGCGAAGCCCAACAAAGCAAATATAAGAGGCTTAAACTGTTTGGCGGCCAAGCAAGCGACTGCTGAAGTGACTTAACTGGTGTTAAAGCAATAGCTAAGTAGCATGAACATAATCTGCTGTACAGTGCCTGGACTGGGAACGGTATTATGTAAATTGTACGAGTACATATTGTACACACACACACAGCACGGCTTCCTAAAAATGTAACATGGGTTTAGGAATGGAAGGTCGTAAACCTGAGCAGCTGGCGAGTAGGGGTTGCAGACAACGGAAACAACCCCCGCCTTCTCAGGGGCGGTACTCGGATAAACCAAGACATACTTACTTATTAACTTACTTACTCCAAGGAGCAGAGTCGATCCTGAGAAGCTAACCGTCTATCAGCTAGTCAAGAAATTCCCTGCATCCTATGGAACCCGAAGGTTCATTACAGCATTCACAAGTGCCCGCCACCTGTCCCTATCCTGAGCCAGCTCGACTCAGTACATGCTCCCCATCCCACTTCCTGAAGATCCATCTTAATATTATCCTCCCATCTACTCTTGGGTCTCCCAAGTAGTCTCTTTGCCTCAGGTTTCCCCTGTACGCAACTCTTTTCTCCCCCATATGGACTACACGCCCCGCCCATCTCATAGACGAAGACAGCGATGGTAATAACTTAAAAACTAATACTAAACACTGGTCATGAGGGCCAGGGGGGTTCGGCACTAGCACAAACAGCCTGGGGGCCGTCAGTAGCAAAGTGACCCAGACTTGGGGGTCCGTCTGTATATGTCTAAAATTACGTACAGCCTAACAATTACGCTTGCTTACTGATAATTAGCTAATTTAAAAGCACTACTGAAACTGAGGGGGGCCGCGGTAGCACAGTGGTTAAGGTGCTGTGCTACAAATCGGAAGGTCGCTGGTTCGATCCCACCTGGTGTCAGTAGATTCTTAATTGGCATGAAATCCTTCCGATCGCACTATGGCCCTGGGGTCGACTCAGCCTCTAACAGAAATGAGTACCAGCAGTATTTCCTGGAGGTAAAGGCGGCCGGTGCGTAAGGCTGACAACCTCACCACAATCCTGTGCCGTTGTCACGAAATCTGGGAACCTTAACTTTCTAAGAACCCTCTGAAGCCTGTCCAGGCCTGTAATGGGACTGTTTTACCTTTTTAATGAAACTGAACAGCAGAGTGGTGGCCTGCCAGTCGAACTGAAAATGACATTTACAGATCCGGTTCTGGTTCACTTTCACGCAATCAACTGACCCAGACGACGATTGCAGTAACTGTCAAAAACCACGAAATGGTCACTCGGGATAGTTGGTCTACCGGAGGCCTTCAGCACAAGATGCCAGAGTGCTACCCCTCAGCAGTAGTAGCTGAAGGAAAAACATTGCAAACGAGATGTCTCGTCCTTGGCACCTAATGAGCTGTATTATCTTTCTTGTTTTCCTTAAATCTGACCTCTTCTAAATACTTACTGTAGGGGTAGAAGGATACTCTTGCATTTGATCACACTTAATGACACACAGACATTCGGTAGGACTCCCCTGACCCTTCGCAAAGTCCTCTACCTGACAACACACAAAACTCACAGCAGACAAGCGGCCATGCCTCACGCGGAACTCGAACCCGCATTCCCAGTAAGCGAGCAGCCGCAGACCCACTCCTTAAACCGCGCAGCCACCGCGATCGGCTTGTCCTGAGTGATGTATCCGTCCCGTCTTTTCGCATTCCAGTAAATCCCTAAGTGTTTCAATTTAATTTACTCCTCTGCATATCCGGTGTGAAAATTTGTATTGCCAGTACTTAAAGGACTGTCACAAAATGACATCCGGGGACTTTTCAATAGATGAAGGCACCTATGAAAGGGTGTGCAGCTTCCGATGGGAATTGCTTTGAAGAGAAGAATATGTAGGCACAATTATTTCATCAAAAAAAAAAAGCACTACTTTGAAAGAAGTCTCGTTATTTAATAGCCACAAGCAATAAAATCAAAGGTTGATGAATCCTGTTACTTTATCGCAGACAACAAGGCGCATTTACAGAAGGCATTAAGCAGTGCGGAAGGCTAATAAAGTTGAACAAACCTGCGCTCTTCTGCCATGTTACTCAGCGTAGAGTGGTAATTTCTTACCGATCTACCGCTAGCCGTTGCGTAACGTCCCAGAAGAGCGCCAGGTCTCATCTCCTTCGAGGCGGACGCTTCAACTCACGCGAACTTTCACATCGCCAGTCACATGAAAACTGTTAACGCTTACCGCACTGTATTTGTTACCAGTCACTCTCAGGCACGTTAGATAATGGACCCCGATGTGATGAAAACTACCTGTTGGTAGGGACATGACGCGGTATAATTTAAGTAAGAGTGCCATATTAAGATGGTTAAAAACAAATGGCAAAGCAATCCCTGTGGAGGCCTGGACAGGCCCTGAGGGTTCCAGGAGGCTAAAACTCTCAGATTTCAAGACAATCGCCACATGAATGTACTATAGATGTCAGCTCTACGCACCGGCCGCCTTTACTCCCCAGGAAATATTCCTGGTACTCATTTCTGTTAGAGGCTGAGTCAACCCCAGGGCCATAGTGCAGCCGGAAGGATTATGCCAACAAAAAATACCAACGAAACCGTCGGGAATCGAACCCGCTTGTAGCGCAGTGCCTCAAACAACTGCGCCACCGCGTGCCGCCGTTTTACCAGTTACCGGTACTGAATAATGAACTGGTAACAGTGTGGAGAGAAGCATTTGGGTCTTACACTTGGTACTGTCATGATATATTTATACCCTGAAGAAAGAGGCAGTAAGTTCCTCCGAAACTATCGCGCAATTCCGCCAGACTGCTTTGAAGATTATCTTTCTACCCTGAAGATGGAGTCAGTAAGTTCTTCCGAATCGTCGACACATTTCCGCCAGATAGCACATGTTAGCCATCGTTCAGCCTGCCCTCACCTGCACAGACAGCAAGCACGTCTAGTCGCCTTGTTATTCTACTTCCCAGTTTATATTCCAGGCATGGTTTCGTCAAGCCAGAATTTTGCGATAGACGGAGACATTTGGGAAACCCTACATGCTAGTCGTTTACAGCACAAGCACTGTACTGACACCCCTACTCACGTAACATATGTCGAGTGCTGCCATCTGTTGGAAATACTAATGAAGAGCAGACCAATTAACACGCTGCTTCCTTTAATTGGGTGAGTCACAGTGACTCGCCCCATCACGTGACAGTGGTTGTGGTTCAGAGCGCTTTCCTCGCCAGCAGGCCTTTACCGGTCCTTACTGCGAGGAGCAGGAATGGTGTAACAATGTCAGATCAACTACGATAGTTCGTAGCGACGTGTGTAAGGCAAACGGTAAGTGCAGTGGTTCTCAAACCGTGTTCCGCGAAACCCACACGCCGCGCGAATAGTTGACAGTAGATCACAAGATATCTGCCGTAACGACGAATTCTAACTACAGTCCCTAATGTCTTCATGCAAGGTCACTAGCTGCTTTACTGGTTCCTCTCTCTGTTCACAATGCCGACTGCAAACGGAAGGACAAGCGGGTCGTATCTTGGATATTTCTAACCAATGAATATTCTTTGCGTTATTTCAGGCTTCCGCCGCGAAGTATCTGAGAACTGCACTCTTCTGGGTTATTACGCAGCGGGTAGTGATGTTTCCTTACCGACGTTGCGGGACAACTTATTGGTCCCATCTTCACGGGTTCTTGACCCACGATGTGACAGATAGATTGTCCTTGGATTCTTGACCCCCTGAAGATGGAACCGATAGGTTGTCCCTGGATTCTTGACCCCTGAAGATGGGACCCATAGGTTTTCCTTGGATTCTTGACCCCTGAAGATGGGACCCATAGGTTGTCCTTGGATTCTTTACCACTGAAGATGGGACCCATAGGTTGTCCTTGGATTCTTGACCCCTGAAGATGGGACCCATAGGTTGTCCTTGGATTCTTGACCCTTGAAGATGGGACCCATAGGTTGTCCTTGGATTCTTGACCCCTGAAGATGGGACCCATAAGTTGTCCTTGGATTCTTGACCCCTGAAGATGGGACCCATAAGTTGTCCTTGGATTCTTGACCCCTGAAGATGGGACCCATAGGTTGTCCTTGGATTCTTGATCCCTGAAGATGGGACCCATAGGTTTCCCGAAACGTCGCTGCATAGTAACCCAGAAGAGGGCAGTTTTTAATGGAAACCCTTCGTCTGTCCCCACCAACCCCACGCCACTTTGCCAGTAAAGGGTCTCCCTCCGGCCGCGGGTGTGTTGTTTCTTCTTCTTCTTCTTATCCTCCCTCTTCTTCTCCTTCAATTTCTAAAGAATCTAATTGTGTGGCCCTTTTTGTATTCTGATCTCATTTATTATCCTTTGTCGCGAAGCACTCGGTTTTTTAGACCAAGCCGCTTAGAAGAGTCAAGTAGATTTTTTTTATCTTACTGATATTTAAGCAGAAGCCGGGATAGCTCAGTCGATACAGTGACTACACGATAGGTTTGACAGCCGAAGAAACGTGTTTCGATTCCTGGCGAAGGCAGGAAATTTATTTCAACTCCGAAACATCCAAACCAGCTCCTGGGGGAAACCCAGCCTCCTATTCAATGGGACCAGGGCCCTTCCGGGAGGTAAAACGACGGGGGCGTGAAACTGACTACTCACCTCTATCAAGTGCCGAGGTTAAGAATGAATGGAGCTATTAGACTGATTGTCCACATATTCCGTAACTGTGTGCACAGTGACAACCGTACTGTCCGCCCTTACATTCACCCAGCAATTAGTAAATTAGCGGCATGACAACCTTTAGCGTGTCAATAATATGGACAAGTAAAATCAATATCAGTCTCAACACAACTGTCTTAATTAGTCAATAAAATCTTATGGTTAATTAAGCGACATGTTTAGACCTAAATTAGATAATCTTTAGGCTCTTAAACTTTAAAAAGCACACCGATAAAGACAACGGGAGATTTGACATTGATATTAAAGACAGCTGTATTGAGACAGACAGACATTGTACCTGTTCATACGGGCAGCTAATATTATGTTGTCCAGGAAAATAAGAAATCCTTTCAACTGCGATTTGTCACCGCAGACACAAAACGTGCAAGGCTTATTTAGCGAAACGCCATCTTCTGTTTCGTTCCGCCCGATACGTCAGATTCCGCGCCGGAGACCTTCTTTAACATGACAGAAGTTTTATCCGTATTAAATCGCTCGTGAACCAGGTGTGACGTCACTGCAGCAACTGTCCGTAGGAAATGTTAACTGACTTGGTAGCATTAAGCCGGCCGCCGGCACAGGGACACTCGCGTGGAGTCAGCAGCTGTTTGGACGAAGTAGCCGAATGTTGACGTGAGGAACTTCGTTCGGCTACGAACGGTCCACCGTCCTGGAACCACGTGTCTTGTCACACGGACATGTCGCGGTTAACAAACACGTGTAGAATACACGTGTGACACACAACACCCAACTACAGGCCAGCAAAAGGGGTTTCTTATTTTGGGGTTTGTCGTTTGTTTCCGTGGGAACAAAATGAAAATCTCAGTTACTTAAGTTCCACCAGATGGCGGTTACAGCGACTTTGGAATGCCTAATTTAGTTGCCGGAAAAAGTGTACCGCCGGATAAGAGGTTCTCAATGGGTCGTTCTCCGACACCTAGAGGTGCGAGAGGCCTGGCCAGGCGGTTAGTTTCGTGGTTCGGTTACAATTTGCAAGGTAAAACAAAATGGTGCAAAAAATATTTTTATTATTTCACAAAATCCTTTTAGCTGAAAAATCGGTTTACCATTGTTTCCCAAATTTAAAATGTTTTGCATTCAGGATGATAAAATAAATTGTAATACATTTTGAAGGTTACGGTTAACCTGAGTTATGCATAAAGATCCAGTCCGTACCGCGCAGTAAACACTCTCCGTCTCTGCTATACAAACCAGTCAGTCAATGCTGTATAGGGAAATAATCGCTGTTTGTTCTCAGATCCGCACAAAACACATAAATACACTGTGTGGGCAGTACGTAGAATTGTTGAATGTTAAACTGGTGGTACGTATAGCGACCACTGGGCTATAAAGGATTACAGTGAGTCCCACTTTTAATTTTTTTGTACTGAAAGGCCTAATTAGCATAATTTTCATCTCCATTTTTAGGCGCGTTGGCAAAAATTTCGAAAAGAGACTATTGGCTTCATCGTGTCTCTGTCCGTCCGTCCGCATGCAACAACTCGGCTCTCACTTCCATGATATTTGGCACAAGAGTACTTTTCGAAAATCTGCCCAAAAAAATTCAGGTTTCATTAAACGGTGACAAGAATAACAGGCACTTCACACGGAGCCCAAAAACCGTTTTTTTTAATCACATCTCACTCGACACTTCTTAAAATGTTTCAGACAAAAATTGTAGAGAAAACCAAAACACATGTTTTATATTAAATAAACTTTTTTTTAAAAAAAATCATGCCGTTGATGAGAAAATGTGGAAAAATATTGTACAGCCGGGCAGACAACAGGAGCCAATATGGCGCATGCGCATTGCGTGCTGGATACCTAAGACTACAAACACACACTCAGAATGTGTAATACCCATTGCTTTTCCACCCTAACAGTGGTTGTACGAACACGCCTCAATTTTACATTACACATACAATGCTTGTTTGTTTTTTTCCAATTTTCTTTCTTCTTAAAAATTCAGAGAGACAGAAGTCTGCCCCCCCGCCCGTATGAGTGAGCACTATTATTGTGTAGCTGAGGGTTACAGTCGCAGTATAAGCCTGTTGGATGGTCAGACATTTCGACGTGCGTAGGCATCTAGTGGGCTATTGTGCTGCATCCAGGTTTGTAAATCTGTGGGCGGCGGCTGTTGGGATCAAGCAGTGGGTCAAAATGTGGGATGCAATTGACTGTGTAACAACAGCTGACCTTGCTGTCCAGTTGGCCTGAGGGGTCGCAGGTCAATTCCTGTCTCATTATTATATCAACACTCCATGTGCGTCATAAGGAAACCCGCGCCTCATTCATTGGAGCTGGCAATTGTGGACTTAAGAAACCACGCGGACGGACTGACAGCAAATAAAGACTGCCGTCTTACGGTATGCGACGTCCTGTGCTTCGGTAGGGACGAACCGAAGTTTCGGAGTCCATCTTCAGTGAACAAGAATGAACTTTACATTCCTAAATAATTGATAACCTTAATTCGGTGTTGTACATTTCCCGTTCAACTATGCTAAAGCAATCCCAATACAGACCTGGACATGTCCTGAGGGTTCCAGGAGGTTGAGGCTCCCAGATTTTAAGACGGTCCGCACATGAAGGTGGTAAGGTTGTCAGCCCTAGGCACCGGCCTCCTTTAACCCCAGGAAATATTCCTGGTACTCATTCCTGTTAGAGGCTGCTTCAACCCCAGGGCCATAATGCGACCGGAAGGATTATATCAATGAAAAACTCCAATGACACCGTCGGGAATTGAACACACGACCTTGTGGCTTGTAGCGCAGTGCCTCGGCCAACTGCGCCACCTGTGCAACTGTGTTACATACGTTAAATTTAACAAGTTATACTGCGACAATTTTCGGCCTTAAACTTTAGACTTCTTCGGTGAGCCTCTAACATTCGAGTTGAAGCATAAGCTGCATATGCTAAGGAAATATCCCTGAAGATAGCCAACGTTTAAAGCCCAAATATATCGCATCATTAATTAACAAATAAAAATATTGCGCAAAACTTTGGTGTCAAATTTTACAAACTTTGTTCAATTCTTGTCCGTGCGTTAGTTGATAATTACGTAAGAAACACAAACACCTAATTTTAGCTTAATTTATTTTTACAACTATATTGGAGTGCGCGTGGTTACCCACGTGCACTCCAATATATTTGTTTCCATATCACACAACAAAGTTTTGATGCAGAAATCTCCCCATCAACGCAGCCCGCAAGCGCACCATATATAGAACGATGCTCAGTTATCTTAGAGGAAACCTGATGATGGCCAAAAGTGCCGAAACATGTAGTTTCTAGTTTATAATCAACAAACACCTGCCTTGATACAGTTGTGTTTGACAACTACACACCTCCCATATTTAGTTCATACACACAACGGGGATTACACACATTAAAGTGTAAAGTGTAAACGTAAAAAGAAAGAACACGTCAATCAAATATATCTCTGTTTAATAAATGACACTATACAACGCCACATGTTTCGATTCCCAAGGAATCAACATTAGGCAATTCACACGCTTAGCATAGCGTGATTTAAAGTTTTTGTGTGAACTGACTGATGATGATGATGATTCCATCTGAACCGAAACACGAATCATCGTGGAGTGCCATTTAAAAAAAAAAAAAAGAGCTATGTTTGATTGATGTGTTTCATCATTCCTCTTTACCCGAACGTTGTAACGCAAAGGTAAACTCAGAATAAGTCTTTCAGTTGTAAAATTGTAGAACATATAAAATTTCGTATTTTGTTGGTGCTCTCTTTTGACCTTTTGAACTCACCCACTGCTTCCCACCTTTGTGACAGACGAGTGACAGTGACGTTCAGTACATAGGTACTGACTCTCGGAATGATTTACTGCTTCCATCTTCAGGGCGTACTTACTGTTTCTCACTACGTTTCCGCGACCTAGCCCACACCACCCGTCTCAGTTACCCTATAAACGGTACTTGCATTTGGCATTTATTTTACATTAGACCGGGTAGCTCAGGAGGTACAGTGAGCGGATATGGGCTGAAAGATGGCAGTTTGACATCCTGTAGTGGCCGACATTTCTGTCTTCGCCAAGCCGACCAGATAAGCCCTGCGGATTAATCAGCCTCTGACGCCACGGACATAAGGAAATTTTCTTGACAGCAAGACAGCTGGGGCGTGAAGTTGACCACTTACAACTACAACCGAGATCAAGAATGCATGGGACAATAACTCGGCCTCCTGTTATGTATTCATGACGTCATTCCCTACTTCTCTTCCCGTGTGCCACGTAACTGATTCCACAGAGTGGAAGGCTTTCTTTGGAAGTTACATTTCCCCCGTCAAGACCTTCTCAGCATTTTGTAGAACACGAAAGTTCGTTGCCGTATTCACAACAGTCCGCAACTTGTCCCGAGTGTGACGTAGTCCACGCTCTCCTGTCCCGTCTGTTTAAGAAATGTCCACTTCACGTTCCTTAGGTCCTTCCAATGGATCTGTCTAAGTCAGGAACATTTCACGCATTTCGCCATGTTTTTATGTCTTTAAGATGAAGAACTATTATCCCCTTTCCCAACCCCCAAGTTCGAGGATTACCCCTTGTCGGCTGTCCACGAATGCTTACTAAATGTCCAACACATCTGCAGGCCGTCTACTCCAACCACAACCTAAGGACACGCCATGCCATGGCGACAGGAATCCGCTGATCAAGTTGAAGTTCAGAGGAACTGTAGAGTTTTGTAAACGGAGAGTGGGAAGACCCCTTTAAGTGAGTCGGCCGGCTACCTCACCGATAAGAACGTCTTAATACGATGTGGGAAATGAACCCTCCCCGCCCCCCGGGCAGTCATATTACTTGCGGTCCGACAGATCCCCTTGTTCACGGAAAGTCTGCTGTTAGCCCCTCATCACGCGGAAGTAATCCAAGTGGTTCTCCAGTCTGATGGTCCGTGAAGAAATTGTACTTGTGGTGACTGCAGGACGGAACACCACCTGACCTGAATCAGTTCACGATTCATAGCTTCTGAATAAAATACTAATGTCGTGAGAGACCGCTGTTAAATATCATAATACTGAGAGTATTCCTGTCAGGATTGACAAATGCCTGCGTATTGAGAGAAAAAAATGTGTTTCCCAAAGCAAGCACCTCTTTCCCTGGATGTCTACCTTCAACACTCTCAGTTGGCACTAAGTTTTCCCTATGCGTAAATAAGCACCAAGCCACGAAAACTTAAGGGTTAATGAAAATACAGTTTGCGGTACCTTCGGCAGCCGAATCACGGGCAGCAGAATGTTTACTTTAAGCCCCAGGCTACTTTATGCGCGGGAAAGGGACCGGCGAACCTGAAGACGGGTGAAGCCCAGACCCAGACCGGACGCAAATAGAAAGAGAAAATATTAGTCCCTTCAGGTAATTTAAAATGTTTCTTCAGCCCCCTAACTTAACATAATCTCACCTAACTTAACCCAGCCTAACCTAACCTAACCTAATCTAATCTAACCTAACCTAACCTAACCTAACCTAATCTAATCTAACCTAACCTAACCTAACCTAACCTAACCTAACCTAACATGGCCACTATCCTGGCTGAAAGATCCCCGTTTGTGAAATATAATATAATATAATACTGACAATCTAAGTTCTTAAATTATTATTATTATAAGTAGCAGTAGTAGTAGTAGTAGTTGTTGTTGTTGTTGTGTTGGTTTGTAAATGATCTATTCATTATTGCAGATCTTCTAGATTATTCAAAAGGTCCAGGGTTCGAGCCCCCTTCATCACAATACTTCGAAACTGAAAATGATGGAAGCAGGTTACTCTGAAACTTTGCCAACCAACAGCCTGCGTAAATCCGCGATGTCACAATTTAAACTTCTGTCGCCGCTAGCCATCCTGTTCGCACGAATGTCAGTAGCGACAAACGGCAACTCTGTCCGTACTGAGTATACAGAAGTTAAGTTCCGCAGTGGCAAGGATAATGGCGCTCGAAGTTTTCCCATACGGTCTGCTTCAACCAGCTCAAAGCGCTTATCAATAGCGAAGGTTACCACTACCAGCATTCATGAGAAGAGAACGGCTAGACGAATGGAGGGAAACATAGCGACATACTGAGGGGTAGAACCGTGGAACTTCCTTACGTGAGGTCAGTAAGCCTGTGAAGAACAACAGTGCTTCATTAGAAAGCATTCCACCTCTTTCAGCTGATAGTTCCCATCGGTCTGCTCTTCCCACTGCTCAACAGGAGCGTTAGCAGGACCTGCACGTAGCTGGCAACACCACTCACTGACAGCGTCTCGGGTTTCCTGTTTGTTGCCAGGCCGAACTTCCTCAAGTCTTCGCATTCAATAGCATGAAGTGAAAGCACAACGGCGAGGTCATATCTGCTCGCCGGTAACTGCTGTCGCATAACTATCGAAATCCATGGCATGGCAAACTCATGACAAATGTAACAGGATTTTCGTCGCCAATAACGCGTCCCCCTCCCCTCTCCCTCTCCCACCCCACAAGCATGTGTAAGAACGCGCATCACACAACACAGTAACAAATTCCGCCGTGGCAGGCAACCAGAGTGTGACTCAGTCACCCACTCACGTCAGTGTCATTACGTGTGTATTATACTCCACGTACAGTACAAGATAAGTGGGCCTGAGAGGGACGAAGTAGGAGAGGGCTGTAGGAAATTGCGTACTGAGGAGCATTATGATTGTATTGCTCATCAACATTATTCGGGTAGTCAAGAGGAATGAAATGGGCAGGACATGTAGCACAAATGGGAGAGAAGAGAACCTTACGCTGGGTATTGGTGCGAAAATTTGAAGGAAATAGTCAACCTTCAAGACCTAGACATCGTTGAGAGGATTATGTTAAACTGGATGTTACAGGTAATAGGAAGAAGGGTCGTGGACTGGATTGATCTGGCTCAGAATAAGGAAAAGCGGCGGGCTGTTGTGAATACGGTAATGAACACTGGGGTTCCATAAAATGCGGGGATTTTCGTGACTGGCTGAGGAACTGTCAGCTTCATCAAAGAACTCTGGTCCAAACAACACTGACTAAATGTGTGAGCATTACCTAAGCCAGCTTGTGTAGTTGAAACGTAATGTTCTAACTGTGTTTTTCATTACGAAACTAAAACTTAACTTCTGTACGGAGTAATTTCTCCACTGTTTATCCACTATATCTGCCGGTAACAGATATGCACAGGTGAAGGGCCGGGAGAGCTCAGTCGGCACAACGACTCGCTACGGGTGCTAGACGGTCCGTAAATCGAATCCCGGTGGGAGGGGATATTCCGCACTTGTCAAGACCGGCCTTGGGGCCCACTTAGCCTCCTTCAAGATTAGTACCGGGTCTCTTTCCCGAGGATAAAGCGGCCGGGGCGTGGCGTTAGCCAACCACTCCTACACCTAGCGCCGACGTAAAAGAAGGAGTAGAGCTATTCATCTACTCTCCCTTCGTGCCTTCATGGTCTGTTCTAGTGCGAATTCTACCTTTACCTCTAACAGATTCGTAACGTTATACAGCCATGTAGAAGTGCAGGTACAGTGACTAGGGTCAACATAGTTTGAACTTACTCAATTATTATACCAACTACTGCACATATATGGGGACCGCGGTGGCACAGTGGTTAAGGTGCTGTGCTAAAAATCGGAAGGTCGCTGGTTCGATCCCAGCTG
>Ga0136643_10010833_pt1 | contig 13485 bp, 12 predicted proteins | sample TergutLab28metaG_FD_96883 | JGI IMG/M metagenome (GOLD analysis project Ga0136643, IMG submission 96883) | Labiotermes labralis P1 segment gut microbial communities from Petit-Saut dam, French Guiana - Lab288 P1 (version 3) (version 3) | ecosystem: Host-associated > Arthropoda: Insects >...
CTGGCCACCTCGACACAGGTTTTTCTTGGTTTCCCTGTGTCTATAAGCAAATGCTGAGATGGTTCCCAAGATTCCAAGTTGCCACTACATGCTTCTCATGTAGACCTTCCGACTTAAATCTAGTAGTAACCAATTTCATGTTTTGTTTACATGTAAAATAACTGCTGCCACCGGATAACAACCCAATTGCAGTAAATAAATAAATATATATATATATAACAAAAAATATAATCATATACCATAATTTTTGGGTTAAAGTCAGCACTATCAACTAATGCAGACTTTGAACTGGTAAACATTTCCAAATGTAGCCAAAATATCCACTGTAAATATCCTTTTATACATCATAGGCAAAGTGTATGGAAAGTTTCATTCCAACTTTCCAAAACATTGACAAAGTTAACAGTAATGAACCATTTTAAGGAACACTGAAAAAAAAAATCTGTTTTTATTTACATATTCACTGTACACCACAAACATTGGTTATATAAAGTCAGAGTGAGTTCTCTACACAAAACAGATTGTTACGTGGACTTCATGCAGTGTCTGTCACGAGACACACTTGTGTTATTCTCAGAAAAAATAAACTAACTCAAAAAATATCAACACAGTGGCACAGCTATTACAGTATGAGAGTGTAACATGCACCGTTACTGTGACCTCTGACCTTCTAAAATGCACCACTACCTTTATCAGGTTAAATTGTGACAATAACCTTCATATACATCACTCACCTGATCAATGAACTTTTGGTGCCGTGCAACAGCTGATTCATATTCATCTTTCTGCTCACTCAGTCTTGTCTTCATGTCCCGGGCAGCATTTCTTGCATTGTGGACTGCAAGTTCTCGTTGTTGATTTAATGTCCGTTGCAATAAACTGATGCTCTTACTCTTCTCCTCAAGTTGGAGGTGAAGTGTAATGACTTCATGAGCCAAGTCTAATGTACTTAAGTTGAGTAGTTCTTCCAGTCTAGAGACAATGCACAGAGTCACTGCCAGATGTAGGGTGCATGCACCAAACACCCATACACACACAACCAGTCTCTGGTGGTGATGGTGGTGGTGGTGGTGGTAGTAGTAGTAGTAGTAGTAGTAGCAAACAACTAACAACTGCTATTGACCTTCAGAACAATACTAACTTACTGAAATATGGATTCTATCATCATTCATTCAGCTGGAATATATCTTCATCGTTCCATACGATTACCACGTTAGTAAGTGTTGAACAGAGAATTTATAGGTATGTTTACATTCCACTTCCATATCAAATTTCACATGTCTAACTCCAAGAGTTCATAGTTATTGCCAACAAACCACATGTTCAATACAGTTTTCATGCGGCTGCCATGTGATTGTTTTATGTATCACAAAAAATAATCTTAACACGTAACTTCCATGTTTTTAAAGATTTGTTACCATACATCGGTTTAGGGTCCTACATTACTTCCTACTAGTGTCTCTCACACTTCAAAAGTTAATGTGTCGATGAAATTGCTTGTATGGATTGTACAGAATTAAAAATTATAACATGGTGGTGGCTTCCAGTGGCATAATATTCACAGTACAGTTCGTGAAACTGGTGAAATTAGTTAAAAATATGAAATGCATGAGCACACACACACACACACACACACACACCCACACCCACAAATGTGATCTTGCAAGGCTAATCTCTTTCCTTAAGATAGAAAAGCGGGACAAAAAACTGGTATAATAGTACTACATTTTAGTACGCACTGCTTTCATTTTATGACTTAAGCAAAAACAGTATCATAATCATAAATATACCATTCAAACTTAATTAACATAAACAAATTCACCAACCTGGGCACTGCTGTAAAGCTAAGCTCATTTTGTGTTGTGTCCTTCACAGCTTGAAACTGAGTCCCTGCAGATTCTGTAGTTGTATCACAACAATGTTCCACTTCATCAAGAAAGGTCAAAATATCACTAAAGAAATGAAGAAATGAAGTCTTAAAAAGACTAAGATGTACACAAACATAAATACATACACATAAATATGACAATCAGGATTTATACCAATATAATTACTTGATAAATTTATAAATATCTCACCGCAGTTTCCCACTTGTGACTGAAATACTCTGTGTGTTGTGTGAAATATCTGTGTTTAGAAATGCTTCACTGCATGAAATTTCAGTTTCAGGAGACAATTTTAAGTGATCCCCTTTGGGCACTGAAATTAAACAAAGTCATCTCAATTAAACAAGAGAAACTAACTTAAGCAAGTACAGTGCTATAAATGAAAGGATCGTAAAATTATTTGTTATGTTGTACACATGTGTATTAAATGGTGGGACAAAACTTACCACGCAAACTAGAGGTAAAATTGAGACCATATTAAATAACTCCAATTCCACAGTCATGGAAGATAAAGTTACAGTTTTTCTCTCCGTGTGTAATTTTTTTATACTTTTGATCCTGTCAATTGACATTATTCTTTGTAATCATGTTTCCTTTAAACAAAACGTGGAAATAACAGTGAAAATATTTATATAAAGCCATGTATGTCACTGCAACAAGTATTGTATCTGCAATTTAAATTAGCTATGGCGACATACACTGCCTTGGCCAGATGGTAGTTAATTAGCTGTTGAATGAGTTTTCTGTTATTATGAAGTCACATTGTTTGTTGCCGTCTCTACTATTCTTTATTCTCACCCACTGCAGTCTTGTTCAAATTCTCTTCAATTATTTTCACAAAAATCCAATGTAACTGTAAATTTCCAACAATATCTTTGTCTCCCAAGAGGATATTTAGATAAGTTTCCATTCAGAACTAAACACTCTGTTAAGTACATGAACTTAAAGGAGGTCTGTATCTGACAGAATATGAAACCAGCAAAAGTAACTAGCAAAAAGCCTTAATTGTGAACTTCAGATCATTACATATCACAACACAATTTACAAAATTTCCGTCATGTTCTGTCAGTTGCTATCTTAAAATTTAGTTTCAGGAAATATATTTTTTTGGAGCCATAAGAGTTCTTTGCAACGTGCTCACCTCTTGACTTCCACGTTGTAAGAAATATTTATGTAACTGTATTTCCATTGTACTGTACTTTCTACAATTCTTTCTTGCTAAAATAATTGCATATAGCTTATAACTTACAAGAACATGCTTCTTCTTGCTCCAAGACCTTAAGTATGGTAACAATGTCATCATAAGTTGAGCTTCCTAAAGGCTCAACAATGGAGAAATTCAGGTCATGGTTTTGAGGTGACACAGATGTAGGTGGAGGCAACACACTTATGTGGCCCGGCAGAAGAGGTGTATTACTTTTCTCAAGTTTGTCACGTTCCACATTTCCAAATGTTAGATTTAAATTTAAAGTTGAATCGGTTGCAAGGGATTGTGCTGATTCTACTGGAATGTGGAGGAACTGTCTACATTGTTCTGGGCTTTCCAATTGTCTACTCAGTTGTGATATTTTTGTCCTGTTCTCTGGTACAGCTACAGACCTTTCAGTATATAGGGCCAAAAATTTGTCATTTTCCTCTAATTTGCAGCCATGGCATGTGTTATATGAAACACTGCCATTTCCTAAAACAGAATAAAAAATTAATGACAGATTAATTTGCAAAATTCAAAACACAACTTTGATATCAAAAAGAAACAAGGTGATAATCCTGCTTTATTATCTACTGCTCAACATGTTTCAGACGTTAATACGTCCATCTTCAGGAGCTTGTGACTACTTTTGGCGTTGTGTAGGCTGACTTGAGGCGTGCTGGTGTTATATAGCGGGATTGTCTGGTGGTGATGTGGTATCCGAGTGCAGGCTGAACCAGTAGTGGTTCAGCCTGCACTCGGATACCAAATCACCACCAGACAATCCCGCTACATAACACCAGCACGCCTCAAGTCAGCCTACACAACGCCAAAAGTAGTCACAAGCTCCTGAAGATGGACGTATTAACGTCTGAAACATGTTGAGCAGTAGATAATAAAGCAAGTGTCATCTAGTTGGTCAACCTTTATTCTAATATCAAGATGATGCACGGTCCAATACGCATAAGGTGATAATCATTTAGCATCCAGTATCTTATGGCTGTAATTTAAATAACGCAAATTCGAACAGATAAAACATCCAATTTCAGTTCACAGTGTGAGATTTCCAAGTCCCCATTGATCTCTACTGTTTCTAATTGTGCAAGAATAGGTATTTCTTAATGCCTTGAAGTCATATTTAAGATCAATTTATAGAAAAAGTATTAAAAATGATGCATACTACTTGGGCTGTTCCACAGCCCAGGTGGTTTGTCACTAGCCTCTTGCTCTGGAGGCCTGAATTCACTTTTTGAGACAGGTCAACTAAAATGGAAGAAATCTGAACTAGCATTTTATGTCTTATCCTTGTTTCATACAACACAACTCTTTCCAAAAATTTGTCATCCACATGTTGATAATGGAGAATTGGGAGTATTTTTTTTTTTACACATTCTTGTATGGGGATTAATTTTTCAGCATATTTTTTCAGTAAAAAAAAAGTAATGAAATTATAAGCTAAACATCAACTAACTCCTCAACAAAATAACAATAAAGTGGACTGATGTTTACCTGTTTAGCGAGGCACTGCAAACTATCCTACAATAATGACACAAAAATTCTACACCCATATAAGGAACAACTTTGGAAGTTCTTTTGGATTGTGTCTTTATTTCCTGTAATTTCACATTTCAAAGTTAAATTAGGGATGCCTTATAATAGTGCACAAAGTTAAACCTGTTCTGCTCAGGTATCTTCTGGGAAACTGGAGAATGTGATGGCCAGGGATCATCTGATATGCATGGTAATCTTAAATTCAGGCAAATACAGTACTTACAAATAAAGAGTAGAAAATGAGAGCAGTAATTTTCACTGTACAGTAGATGCAGTGATGCAATCAAGCATTTTTTGACTTACTTTAAGGAACCTATAAAATAGCAACAAGACACGATTTTTATCCAACTTCGAACATAATATACCATCTATTTGGTAGTCCCAAATAATAAAATTCCAAAATTAGAAGTCCTAACCTCCAAAATCCCCACATACAGATGGCACAGCCTGTGGTTCAGTATCAGCTTTATTTCCTGTTCTCTGACTAGGAAGTAGTGCACTGCTGGTAATATTCATTTCCATGGAACAAATTTCACCTTGTTTCTCCACATTTACAATATGATGGTCACTGTTACACTCACAGCACTTTTTATCACTTCCACTACTCTTTAGGCTTGATGAGTCACCACATTCATCAATATCTTCATCTACCAAACACTCTAAATGCAAACCTTTCCTTCTTGGTTTACCAGTAAATACACTGTTGATATCATCTGCACATCCACCTGTAATAACTAAATCTTGACAGCTGTCAGAACAGTCCAGATGACACTGGTCCATCACCAAATTGGTGTGAAGTAAGTCAGTTTGCCTTTCCATTTCACATATTACAGAATTTGGCATTTTACTGTCTTTACTTACACAATGCGGGAACCAATGTTGCACTTTTATATCTTTTAAGTCAATGGGAACATCATTCACACTCTGCATTAAACTTTGTGTGAAAGGTCGATATTTCAATTCTAATAAATTTTGACCTTGTTCATTGAAATCCTGTCTCTCCTCCCCAGACTGTGACTCTGTAAGATGCTGAGAAGAGCGCTCTGTGTTCACAGGAATTTCACCCTTCACACTTGAACATAGCCGTGTCATAATCTTATCATCAGGCACATTATTAACTAAGCTACTCTCACTCTTATCCGGAAAAGTCATACGAATCATGTTACATATATGAGTGTTGTTTCCATCTGGTTCATCAGCAAATAGTGTATATTTGTCCTGTGAATGGGTAGACTGGTTCAAATAACACAGTTTATCTGTCAGACTACAACCACGATTAAATTTTTCAAACAAAATATCTTCATAATTTACATTATTATCAGAATACTTGTCTCTGCTATGTACTAATGTCTGCCTGAGGCCACTTTCTTGAACACTGTACTGAGGTAAAAGTGGTTTGCTTGCAAATCCTGGTTCAAGAACAAGTGTATGAGGTAGTTCTGCTGATTGTGTGTCTTGAGCCATTGCTGTTATTTGCTCTCCAAGACTTGTATCTGAATTACATTTCCTGCTGGGACAATCACTACTCGCAGTTTCATGCTCACTTTTGTTATAGAAACAGTCCTCAATTCCAAGCTCTTCACAATATGCTTTCAACTCAGATTCTGTCAATGTATGACCCAGTGGTTCAGACATAACATACTCAAAAAGTTGAGATGATGGGAGTATGTATGTTGCACCAAAGCCATGATCTAGTTCTGTAAAAGAAGAATGCTTTATTTTCACAGCCAGAAGATGATTTTACAACATTACATCTACTAGAAATACACTTAAATCTCAAAAGAATTAAACTCTGATGATGGGGTAACCAGTCCTTGAAGTGGGAGGGAAAAGGAAATGAAACAGTCTTTGATAAATTTTATAAAGAAATGAAGTGCTGCTGTGAATTTGACAACCAAATAAGTAAGATTAGTTTCAAGTAACATTTTAAACTTAGATATAACATGTCAGCTCGATTTAGCTACTCAATATTGTTACAGTTTATATTATTTTATGAGGTACTGATGTTAACAATGTGAATAACAGAAAGTGAAATAGAATTAAATGTGTAGTCTTGACCACATTTCCTGTCAAAAAGTATGAGTCATTGGGTTCTTAACCTTTATTGGCTGAACAGGCCACCAGCATCATGTTCAATATTACTCTTCACAGACAAATGGTGTCCCACACAAGTGCAGGCATGAGCATCTACAAAAAATAGCTCTGGCCATCAGCAGCTACATTGGGATTCAAAGGTCATACAATAAATTTCATATTAAACACAGGAAGCTCAAAATACATTCAAGGCAGACACTAAAATTGCTTCTTGTGTCTCTTGGATAATGTCTTCATTTGCTAGCAGCAATTTTACCAGGCTCCCAAACAATAACTGCCAAGTCATTCTTCACAATTAATTCCAAATAAATGTAAAAAAATCAATAAAGAAATCATGAAAATAAGACACAATATAAATTAATTGTTGCACAAAAAAATTTCTTTTCTTATTTATATTTATATACAACTAGCCATGTTCCCAGTCTTCACCAGGGATGGCATCATATCACATTCTGCATACAACATTGAACACATCTACAACTATGTAAACAGTTAATAAACACTTCATCAGTTTAACTACATTTTATAATTCAACACAAAATTTTCATAATGCTTTCTAGTTCTGTTAAACAGACTAGGATCACGCCTCTCATAGCATCAACTGTGCTTCAATAAGAAAGATTTCAGCAAGCATACTCAATTGTCTCAGCATGTATCTCACATAGGATACACCTGGCAACCATGGCAATCATGCTCAATTGCCTCAGTGCACATTGTACAAAGAACTCAGCAGTAATGGTTATCATACATACATATTCAGTCATACACATATATAAAGACTAGCATGCTGACACAGAAGTATCTGCATTGAATAGCCTGTGTTTTCTCTCTGCGCTAGTAATGGTGCCATAGTCAAGCACTGGGTTAATCTAGGTGTGATAAGATTCATCTTTCTGGGTTCACCTGATATCTTAGCAGTGTTGCTAGTTTGGGCTTCCCCTGAACAATGAGTTTACCACATATCCAACCAAGAGCAATAATTTGGGTTTTCTCTGAGCAGTGATTTTTTATAAACTGTATACATAAAGAGAAAAGAAACCGAATTTCATTTGAATCCATGCATGTATCAGCAAAGTTAACAATGTGATGAGTTTTTCATCTGAAAATTAAGTCTTGTTTTACATGTTTCCAATCTGTTTATTAATGTTTGAAGTGGACAGTGTGATTGTAGATCAGACACTACGAAATGATATACAAGCATGCTGAATTGCATTGCAGGCATAATAACAGTCTCTGTTATAATGTGAAGGACAACTTACAAGGAAGGAAATACTTTCTCAGTTAAAAACTTGTTTCAAAATTGTAATTTTCCAATGGAACACTCTACCTTCACTATTACTGATATAGAGTACGTATATTACTAATATATGTATTATTTTATATACAGCTCTAATTAACACCATACTAACTCACATTTTGATCTTTTTAATCATATCTCATATACTACAAAAATTTACTCAAAATTCCTTCACAGTCTGTGACAAAGACACAAACCTATTAAATTATTACCTGTTTCTCTGTTATGAGGTGTTTCTTCTGTTACACAATTATGCACATTCTCATCCAACAAAGAACATTTTGCACTACAGTCATTGTTGTAACAAGTACCATCACATTCTGTATGTGCAATTCTCTCTTTCCCATCACATTCAGATGTTGCTGAGCTTGACACTGAATGATCACCTTTATGGAAGTATGAAATATTGGCAGACTGTGGTCTCTTCCAAACTCCAGTACCAGTTTCACCAGCCCCATGCGTATCCTAAAAAAAAACCTTCAGCAATCATCACTTCCATACCCCATGTATTGGCTATCACGAAAGCTAGAAGACTTTGCATTCCAAATTTTATAATATTTAACTCCAAGGTGGAGTTGTCCTCTCAGAAGAAAACTGTGTGCATATCTACATAATGGCTGTATATATTATAGTGATTTTCACTGTTGGCTAACAGTACTACAAAATGCATTTTTTTCTATGCTGTCAAGATAGGACAGAAGAATTGGTATAATAAATGTACTACAGGCTGGACGTCCAAGGAATTGTGGTTCAATTCCTGGCATGATCAAGAAATTTCTCTCTTCTTCAAAGTATCTGGAGTGCTTCTGGGGCCCACCCAGTCTCCTGTTCAATAAGTATCAGTGCACTTTTCTCAGCATGTGTAGCACGGAGCTGACCACCCACCTTCATTTACAGCCAAGGTTAAGAACGAGTGGAACTATACCTCTGCTCACCTAAATGCCTTCATGGTGGGTACAGGGACAAATTTACATGTTTTGCTGTAAAACTTTACATATTTATGAGAACACAACCTAAACCCCTCCTATGAAAAAAATCTCTTCACATTCATTAGTGGATTCACTCTAGGAAACAGCCTGTAACTTATTAGTAAACAGGTACTTTAACACATAAGCTGTTGCAGTGGGAACCATAAACATTGAGTTTATTGCCACAAACATATTATTGTACATAGATCTAGCTTTGGTGTGTCACTTATGCAACATAAAAGCACAGTTCATTATCTGACTATTCAAAGCAGTCTGGGAATGCCAACAATCCTCAGTGAAACTGGTAGAATGTAACAGAATCCAGCTGATATGGGTGCAAGGACACATGGGTATTGATGGAAATGAAATAGTTGACCAGTTACCCAGAGAAGGTTCCTCGCATCCAATCATAGGACCTGAGCTTCTACTTGGTATATCTGCAAAGACTGCCATGGAGGTAAACAGGGAATGGACAAGTGGGAAACACAAGGAGCATTGGCAGTCCATATGAGGACAAAGGCAGGCTAAGGGATTTCTTGGGGGGGGGGGGCCTCAGCAAAAAAGCTGGGGAATTGCTCGATCTGAGCAGAAACCAGATAAGACTAATTACAGGATTGCTAACAGAATACTGCCATTTAAAAGGACACCTACTGAAACTGGTTCTGGTAAACAGTCCTGAGTGTGATGGATGCAAGCAAGCATCTGAAATGGCCTCACGCATTCTTTGTCACTGTGAGGCTTTGGCCACATTAAGATATAGGTACCTGAGTCATCATTTTATGAAACCAGGTGACTCTGAAGACATCTCTGTCAGCTAGGTACCGCACTTGCTCTAGGTGCAGGACTGGAGAATGAATCAGGTAGGGGCTGAACAAAAGATCGGTAATGGTTGATGCCCACAGGTCAATGCACTGCCCACTCTCCTATATTCTATTCTAACCAACTACCTAACTAATTTGAGTCCCTGTTGAGAAGCCAACAGCTCATCAAGAAATTCATAGCATATTATACAGTCTGAAGGTTTACTATCGTGATCATGAAAGTATGCCCCTCGTACCTAACCCCAGTCAGAAAAATCCAGTCCACAACTTCCCATGCCATTTTTAGGCAACTTTTATTATCACATATACACCAAGGTTTTCCTACCAAAATGTCTGTAATTCTGTTCTCCTCCATGCCCCTCCCAAATCAAATTCCTTGACTCTATTACCTGAATAATAAAGAATTCAGTGAGACATTGAAATTATGAAGTTTCTAAAAGAATTTGTTCCAATCCCCTGTTACTTCCTTCATCGAGGTCCAAATATTCTCCTCAGCTCCTTGCTCTCTCAATCTGTTATAAACTGCCATGTTATGCTATGTTATTAAAGAAGTACTGTATGTTACAGCCACACTACAACACATTCTCATGTACATTTACATACCACATTATATGCTGTGCATTTGGGCACAACTGTGCCATCTTCAGATTGTGTATTTACAAATTTACTGGCAGTTCAATGCAACAAATTTATGGAAACTGATAAACCTAATTCCACAAAATATAACCACAGGCTATTTTATTTGGCTGTACTTATGCAAAAGGTTCACAATACCATAAAAATTATCACTTATGATAGTGCAACACATTATTACACGTTGCATCATTAAGCAGTTTTTCTCATTCATGAAACTTCTAGCCATAATCAGGTTTTCTGGCTAATGTGTGTCATTTATGCCAAAATAATCCAAATTCTCATGGTATATTGTTAAATATTTTGTTGATGACTATGATAAATTATAATGACAAAAACCATAAAAGAATGTGACAATATCTTATGCCATAATTTTATGATTCTGTGAACCACATACACAAGTACAGACATACAAAATACCCTACAGTTATGTTGTATGTAATTAGGTTTACAGGTTATCATAAAGTAGTTGCACTGCACTACCAACAGTTTGTAGTACACCACCTGAAGAAGAAAACACTATGTCAAAACACGTATTGTAAATTACAGTATACAAATACACATAATATTGTGTTGTAATAAGACTGAAGCATATAGCACTATCTGTAGTCTACATTCTTCCCTCAATTTGACAGACCAAGTTTCTAACCCAGACAGAAAACAGGTAAACATACTTCTTTATATTCATTTACCTCTTTAGACAGTGATGGTAAGAAACAATATTCTACACTGAATGGTAAACATTGTGCCCTGAATTTAACCTGCTCTTAATTTCTAATAGCTACACAGTTTAGTAGGAGTTCATATCCAACAAACCCTTTCAAAATTTTGTGTCTTATGGTAACTAAAGATATTCTGTAAATTTTAGTGTATAACCAACAGTAACATGGGGAAATATACACCACAGCACCAACATCCTAACCTATGCTGAACATCGGCTCTGGGAATTGAAGCCAATATCTGTTGGATTACAAAATAAAGATCAAAAATATGAATGAACACTTAAAAATCATGTCAAAATAAAAGAAGCACAACATGATACACTTTAATAATAATCAGAATTACCACAATTACTTTATATATTACCTGATGCCCAAATGCAGGGATAGCAGACATTGGTCTTTTTGAACAAATACCCGATACAGGGATGAAATGAGAACTTGTTTTAACACTGCCCCATTTTGGACGACATGCAAGATGAATCTGAAAATGTTTGCATGTGATATTACAAAGTTAATTGTAAGAATATTTAAAAATAAGTGCCATAGTTTAGATTAAAAGAGATACTAGTTAACAGTAAACAATAAATAAAAGCTGTATACATGTTGACTTCCAACATCTGCGGCATTATTAACTAGGCATACTTTGCACAGAAAATAACAAGAGAGGCAACCTGAAATGGGTATTGCACTGTATTGTAATACAAGATTCAGTATTTGTGTTTATCTCCTATCATAAACAAAATATTGTAACAACCAACATTTCTTACCTGAGATCCAGTTAGTAGAAGATCCGGTTTCCCTTTAACTCTTCTTAGGCATGATACTGACACAGCCTGTGCACTAGACCTGTATTGGAACAACAACAAAATGATGGTACTTCTATGTGAATTATATAACATTCACATTAAGGTGTACAACTTTTTCTTGCATAGTTAACTAATGGAATTGACATGACTGTGACAAATATGAAAGGAGTGGAAATGATAAGCTCAAAGACACACACAACAAACTGCAGTGACGACGACGATGATGATGACGACGACGACAACAACAACAACAACAACAACCACCACCACCACCACCACTACCACCTCCTCTTCCCCCTCTTTCCCTTCCTCCTCCTACTCCTGTAGCATAAAATAAAATTGATGTAGGATAAGATCCAGGACTGATAGTATTATATTTTAAGGCACATGAAATAATATGATGAAAAAAAGAACAACAGATTTGTGATACAGTTTAAAAAATTACAAAAGTATTTACTAAATGGAATATTAGACAGTTAATAAGGAATTAGGAATGCAATAAAAAATTACTGTAACAATTTAAAAAGTCTCATTATGATAAAAAATATGAAATAATTCATGTTATACACATAAAATGACACCTATTAAGTTATCATTCACAAATGTATCTCCTGAACATTAGCATATTTATGTAAGAACTTTTTTTATTTAAAGAAACAGTTGTTTCTAATTAGAACATTCAAGTATTCTGATATGATACACTGTGTGAACTGGTATGACTGACATCAGTGTCATTTCAAAGGATCATACTTCCTTCAACTTCAGAGTAAAGCAATCCACATCTTGGGCTGCAAAACCACAACATCCCAGAAGAACTGGATCCTCAGCAACACCAAAGTCAAAACCTCAAATCTTGCAGGTTTCTAATTTTTTTATGCAAATAATGTTATAAAAAATACAACCTGCAGCATTTGGCTTATGGTTATAAAATTAAAGGTTATGCATGGACAGAGTCAACTTCATTCTTTTACTACAACTGACTGCCTTAGCTGCAGAGTAAATAGTCACCTTATATTGCTGTTAGCACTCAACTGTCCACCCAGTAATTCAACATGGAAAAAAAATGGCTAAACCATTCAATTCAATACTTTGGATAGTCTCTTCACCGTAAGCAGAAAAACCTTTGGCACTTTAGTGTAAACCCCCAGCACAATGAACGAGCCCCACTACTCACATTGCCTATACTGGCCTTACACTATATAATATGTATTTATCAGCACAGCTTACTCTTCTTGAACTACCTTGAAGATGGAAGCAGCAAGGTCCTCTTAAATGCTCATCCCCTATACCAATCAATACAGTGTCATATTCAAGCAGAGCAGAAACTTCAGGACAAGTTGGATTCGTTTAATCTACAGTATCATTTTATATAGGCACACACTGTAGCATGGAATGAGGAATCAGCACCCTGTTACACACATTTCCATTACTCTTTATGTTACCAATGCAACGCTTCTTGCATAATTACAACACAAAATTAATGGTGACTCCCCCCCCCCCCCTTCCCCCCACGCCCAA
>Ga0136643_10010840_pt1 | contig 13480 bp, 2 predicted proteins | sample TergutLab28metaG_FD_96883 | JGI IMG/M metagenome (GOLD analysis project Ga0136643, IMG submission 96883) | Labiotermes labralis P1 segment gut microbial communities from Petit-Saut dam, French Guiana - Lab288 P1 (version 3) (version 3) | ecosystem: Host-associated > Arthropoda: Insects >...
TATTCTCCTCAACACCATGTTCTCAAACACCCTCAGCTTCCTTTCCTCCCTCAATGTCAGCGACCAAGCTTCACACCCATACAAAACAACAGGCAAGATTATAGTTCTATATATCTTAATCTTAATTTCCTGGACAGCAACCTGGAAGACAAACGATTCTGCACCGAATGATAGCAAGCATTTCCTGACCTATAATAAACTTATTATGAAACAAAATGTTGTGCATTATGTTGGTTAATTACTAAGATTGAGTGGATACGTTAATAGTTAAAAGAGTGCTGGAACCCCACATGCAGTGCATGAAAATCTTCTGTAGTCGTCAAAGGTTGCTGTTTCAATTCATAGCTGTGCTGTAAGAAAACGAACGGTATTGCAGGTTTCAAAAAGGACGGGGCGACCGACATACTGCAGACACAACAGCAAGAGCAACAGCTTTCTTGCAGGAACTGTTCGGTGATTGCGTTACGTCCACAAGGCCTTGCGCCACCTAACCCCATTCTGTGTAGATTTCGTAAAGAAAGAGTCTACGTCAATAACCAAAGAAAGCTGAAGGACCTCAAACATAACACTAAAGGGGCTGTTGCCGGCATTGACCAACAACTTTTATAAAAATTGCAAATACACTGTGAAATGGGTGAATACTTCTGTTCAGAAAGGTGGGGGTCATTTTTAGCAACTGCTGTCCTCACACATGGTTTGTGACTTACTTAACATCTTTGAAAAAATAATTGGTATACTGTATTTGGTTGCGTTTTATATGGCACGCCCCTTATAATTATTAAAATTAGTGTTTATAATCTTTGGCTATCTTATCGTGTATGATCATTGATTCAGCTCCTGTCATTGTGAATAGATCTGTCGGACGCACTTGAGTGCCCTTTGGCCTGAAGATGGGATTATGTCCATTTCTAGTGTAATTTCTTGAATACGAGTTACTGGAAATGCGTTATGGCGTACCGTCATTGGAACTCCTTATAATTCAACACGAAATTCGGTTTCCGTTAAATAAAGGCATAACTGTCCCACCAGATGCTTTGACGCTTAACGAGTCCCCTTACCGACGAATCCCTCATCCCAAAAAGCCAAAACGTCCGTGGACAGTGGTTTATCTCTAAGCTCTGTCTCGTCTCGATGGCGCTGTAAAGTCACAGTCAGTAACAAAATGATCAGCTATATTCGTTGTCTATAGTCACGTACTGTAAATAATAAGTCGTACGGAACTCAAGACCGGTGGGAGGGGGGGGGGGGGCTTTACAGTTTCCATGTACGTAAGAATATTTCACCACTTTTGCAATGAGCTATATTCTTTCCCGCGTCCCAATGGAATTAATGGCGTTGCAATGAGACTGTAGACGAAGATCGTAATTACGTTTATCCAATTAAACGGCACTCAACTGGAAACCATAATTAGTGAAGAAGAGAGGTCTTTTATTTTTTTTTTTTTATTAATTTTTCCTCGCTTGTGGAAGACAGTCGGTTTAAGTAAGGAGGTAAATTTTACGCCAGGATTGATACAGATTCCGTTAATTAAGTAACTATGTGGGGTACTTGAGATGCTGATGGTTACTAACACGCTTCTGTTCTTCTTTTTCTTTGGAACCCACTGTTTCTTCGCCTGTTTATAAGAGCCCACATTATACCCATTCCTTAATCAGATATATCCATTACACGTCTTCAGATATACCCATTTCAGTATTATCGTCCCTTGTATGTGCAAGAATTGCCAGTGGTCTCTACTCGCTTTTCCCTTCTAAAACATCGTATGAATTTCTCACCTCACAATGCGTTCTCTATGTACAGTGCTTTTCACATAACTTAATTTGTAAGAGATTTCTATTAGAAGAATTCCCTTTTACTGACCACCTTTCACTTAAATGTGATACTGTAAACGAAACGTGAGTGGGATTGCTACCGGGGGCTATTTTCCTGCGGCTAATGCGGCCGAGGCGTGACGTTGACCACTCACCCTCCATTAGTGGGGAGGTGAGATCCTTTACAACCCTGCTATACGCCTTCATGGCGCGCGCAGGGACGACTTAACTATTTTATTCACGTGGCCCCAGATAACAAACGTAACGTTACTTGTCATGTTAACTGCATTAATAAAATATGTAGATTACTTCATAGCCTGTAATATATCAAGTTATCCAGCTTAAAAATGAAGTATAATTTCTCTTCTGAATAAACGCGGTTAAAGTGAATGTTGAGAATGTTTGCACTTTAGATCAGACGGTACCATCTGCTACTTTCTCAGTTGTTTGAGTCGTAAATTTGATTTGCTCTGTATCTACACGAGTACTAGATGCCTTCTGAAAGAAACCGCTGAGGACACTAGGCCATTGCTCATGGATCTTTGGTTAGATAACACGAAAGCGAAACCGCCATTTCACTATCTTTATCAAGAATATTAGCATTTTTCTGCGATTCCTTCGCTGCTGCTTTGAAGACACACGGCACAAGACAGAGGCCGATTCACAGTCACAGTCCATTTATTGTTCAGCCAGAGCTTTGTTTCTGCACCACACTGGCTGTAATTTCTTTGAGTTTTTTTGGAGATGCGTAGCTCCACAGACGTACAAGCCATATTCCATTTGATTTATATAATAATTTTATTGGTGTCGGATGGAAGTTTCATAGTGCAAGGGAAATTTTTTCCTACGGAAAAGAAGACGCTTGGAAACGCTGCGGATTCCGTGGCTTATAAATCAGATTTGTCGCCAGTCATTTGTCAGAGAAATTGATCTGTTAAGCAGATGACGTCCTTCTTAGTGCTTCTTTCCTAGAAGAGCAGCGGTAGACCTGGCAAGTGGGGAACAATCCTAAAGGAATAAAACTCTCGTGTCACCTTGCGAGATGAAATGTCCCTGTAAAATATGTTATTCTAAACGGGATGCAGCAGTAAAACGCAGGATGTGTGGAAATAGTCCAATATTTATATTCATTTGCGCAGTCAAAATTGTAAATTTCGATGTTAGAAATCCATTTGATATATATCTGAGGTGTCACACCGCGTTATTTCGCTTAACTCTTGGAGAGTAAAATGAATTTACATTGTATAGCGTGTAACTTTTATTTTTTCTTCAGCACAGCCGCTGTTTACGGGGTATTCCGTTGTACGCAGGGTTTCTGTAGTGTAAAGATAAGGTGATCGCGGAAAACATAAAATAGATACCCGGTACATAAAAATTCAGCTTCGTACCTCACAGAAAACATTTCGTACATTCACAACAAAAACCAATTGTTGAATGCTGTTAAAGAATGCTGGGAGTTTTTAGTATTAAACTTGGAAATGCATATACTAACTGCTGGGCTGTAAATGGTCTATGTAAAAAAAAAAAGAAAGAGTGAGCACCTAATGCCAGTTTAGCGTCCTTAGGGAAGAAGTCAAGAGTGACAGTCATTTGAGAATGGTTTTTTGTGTGACATAATCGCGAAGTCTAGCAGTTCCTTACAGTGTAATGTCAGCTCTCTGCAACACCTAGAAGTTCTTTGGCTAAGGACTTGAGTACACCTATGTCCAGTAGTTTTAAAATTGGAATTGTTCCTTGCTGCACAGTTCAGTAGATGAGACCTTATCATTCTATTTACTATCCCAATGATATTAGTTTTGTTACAAATGGTACACACAATTGTGTGCAGTAGGATTAGAGGGCGGGCTGGCTGTTTGAAATATTTCTTCGAAGTTTTCTGGACGACGAAAAATAAACGCCTCTCAGGTTCTTTACTTCACTCTAACTACTATATCATAGTAAACCGTGTAGGGCAGTTAAACAGCATTTTCCAAAATAGGGTCATTTAAAGGGCTCAGTAGCCTATTTCCAAGTTAAACGACACCGATTAAGAGTAAGGTAGAATGAAGGACAGAGAATGGCAGAGGAGATTATTGAAACCCCTTAATTAAAAAGCGTAATACGCTGCTGTCTGGCATGGCTTTGTTATTATACATAGTACGTGTGAATGTGAAACGAATTCCTAAAGGAACTGGCTTGCTCGTTAGACTTGCTGCAACCACATTATTGAGCTCAGGGTATTTATAATTGATTGGTTTAATCTTGACTATTTAATTTTTTTGGTAGTTTAAAAACTGTGTTCAGATAATTCCGATGGAATGGGAGGAGTGGATACCCTCACTATGTTCCTAATACAGAGGACTGTGTGTACTGTTTGAAAACATATTGTCAACACTTCTACTGTTCCTGTCTCCCCTAACTTACAGAATATTATTTATAGGTAATGACTTCTATACGTGTTGTCTTACACATTCACTAATACTACTTATCGTCTAAATGGACAAGGTTTGAGAACCGACTTGTAGTGGCGACGTGAGATTTATAGTTAATATGTCTGCCTCTTAATTCCTGAAACTTTCCCTTTCATTTAATTAATATTTGTACAACCCACTTTATATCCAAAAAAAAAAGCATCTACTTGGTACACAGGACTGGAAATGGCGTAATTCATGGCTTAGTGCATGAATTCTCAATGTCTTTCCTTGCAGTTTATTTTACTTTATCCATTATGGTCGTAAATAAGGTGAAGTTCCTTACAGATCAATATGACTGAATGTCGGAATTTTTTTAACAACTCTTAGTGAAGGTGTCTTTTACCGAATTTTTAAAAATGTGTGAAACTTAAGGCCCGGATCCTACGTTACAGACAGACTTGCGCATGTACGAAAGAGGAACGCCGATAGTCTTCACACAAGACAGTCCTGTATTATTTCGTAAAGAACTGCTTATTAAATCAGGAACCATTGCTGAATGATCAACTAGCTCCCTTCCCATTGTTTCTTGCAGATGTTAAGAAAGTTCAAGGAACCAAACTTAGTAAATCTCGAATATCACGCATTTCGTACTAAGCGGGAAAAAAACCCCGTGTCTATGAAGTTAGTTACACAGTTATCTGGTAATATTTTCTGCACATTCATGATAGTTTCTCACAAATTAATCTAAGTGTCTTCGCCATATTTGTCGGCCTGAACGTCACCAGGCATGCAGCTATCGACGTTGCATTTTCTCCGCGAACGTTCAATACTCAGTACGTGGTGTCCCTTCCCAGAATACGCTCCTTTGCTGTATACAGAACTTCCTACTTGAAAAGAAGATGCTTGGACTTAAAAAATTAGTAATTTTGTATTTTATCCTATATATGGTTGTCTCTTTCATACGAACATTTTGTAATTAGCCTTTGGAATATACATTTTACCTTAATCTTCGACAATGTTATGTATTTTTTAATTAAATATATCCTTTGTGTTTACTCCCTGAAAATGGTTATATGTTGTACAATATAAAGCAGCAAAATGCACCTTTTTCAAATTAATATTCCAATTTTTAATTTTTTATGTCTTCTACATGTTCCCGAGGGTTCATCTTCAGGAAGACGTTTGTATATGCATTTACGATGTAGTGTGTTTTACATGCATCAGTATGGGCAGTCTAGTAGGTAGAAGTGTGTGTTCGATATTTAGGTCTACCACTATACCTTACCTATATATACAACCTTCTTCATGAAGATGAACCCTCGGGTTCGAAACACGTAGAAGACATCAAAAATTAAAATATTAATTTATAAAAGTGAATGTTGTTGGTTTATATTGTATAATTATATTACAATGCATGGTGCGAAGAAAATAGTTACACGTATTAGCTGGAACATGTTGGAGTAACTTGTATATTGTCTAAAATGTGTAATAAGTTGCAAGACGTCTTATCTGTATATAAATGTGTGCTTCCAACTGGTGGCTGCGAACTTCTGTCGGTTCGTAATATCTAGTTAGCATTACATTACGAAGTATGATCGTTAAATAAAGTTCTCCGGTTTAAATTAAATTAAATTATAAGTCGTTGCATCGTTAAATTTAGCTTGTTTGTTCAACATAAACCCCGAAAATGTTTATGTATTTTTCCCATCTTTGTACGAGTCACAGTATTGTTATGTGTTAAGGAGGTCCCTTGCTCCACGATATGACGTGTTCTCAGGTTGTGGGTAAAGGAGACGGCGTTCAGACATGGAGAGTAGCTGCAAATATGTCAATAAGCAATCGAAAGCAACTGACAAGGGATGGTCCTCCAGCTATGGGATTGGACGAAGGGCTAACAACAAATCCTCACCTTAAGCAGTGAATATGTTACACAATGTCAACACAGATCTTCGGGCTTGAACGGGGGTTTTGGACCTACCTAAAATAACCCTTGGGAAGTTGGATAATATTGCAATGGATCTTAAAGAAATAGAATGGACGCGTTTGAACAGAACTGATGTTGTTTGGAATACAGACACGCGACGGACCTCTGTAAACGCGGTAATGAACTGTCTGGATCCATATGATTCGTGGTATTTCTCGACTGGCTGAGGTATTTCTCGAAGATTTTGCTCCATGGATTTGGGTAGTTGTTAATCAGTCATACAGCGTTTACCACAATTGTAGGTATTGTCAGTTTACTACGAGGGCTACCGACGTTTTCAGTTGTCTTTTGATGTTAAAGATCTTCACATTTCGTATAAGGTAACTCAGTTATGAATAACATTACGTGATCTGCGGACTTCTAGCAACTCATGTTGTTCCATTTGTCCTCTACCGTAACTTTCAATTACGTTTGTTCCATTTTTTATGTCACTGTAACATGTCTTCACACTGTCTCCGAGTCTACTTATTTTATGGACTACAAAACTTGCTGGCTTCACTTAAACACTGCAAACAGCTGCAAATGGCACAGCGTGACTGCTGCTAGGCAAACTCGCTTCGTAACGGCCAGGAAGCGTTGTATCTGCCCCTAAAACATTTGCTTTCTTGGCAGGTGCATTCACAGCTTCAAGTCGCTGTGGACGATATTGAGACGGACAGAAATCGCATGATGGTGCGTGCGCAGTGCTTCATTCTTATCAACTTTCCTCTTTACTCCCGCGCCAACGTCCAGCAAGTAATCTGTTCCGCACAATACCGTTGATTGCTACACGTTTGGTGCTATCCTTTTCGACGTTTGGGATTAGACAAATCCGATGACAGCTACACATTCCAGGTCCCAAGCAGGACTTTATGTCACGCGCAGGTAAAACTGCTGGTGTTTAAGCCGCAGAGGGAATAAAGTAAAAAGGTAAAGTTCTCCGTAGAACAGGCCACGAAGGCCCAAATGGGGGAGTGGGTGTATAGCTCTACTCTTTTTTTAATCTCGGTGCTAGATGGGGGTGGGTGGTCAACGCCACGCCCCGTCCACTTTACCCCCGGGAAAGACCCCGGTACCCATTATGTAGGATGTTGGGTGGTCCCCAGGGCCGGTCTGGACGGTTGCGGAATATCGCGCCCCCACCAGGTTTCGATCCCCGGACCGTCCAACCCGACTGCGCTATCCCGGCAGTGGAACTACAGTAAGCAACGATTAAAAATAAATTGCCGTAAAGGTAAATGTAAAGCTGTTCCTGTGCTTAATTAGGCACAGAGTCATGATGGATTACAAGGAGTTCTAGAGACGGGCTACACACAGGGGCGCCAGCAGCGTGGTGCACTGTTGTGCACTTTGACCGTCTTGGCAGTTTGTTGGTTGGTAATTTAGTGAATCAAACAGTAAGAAATCCACGAACACTAAACTAAATTGCCAACAGTTTCTACAATTGTATCCTAAAGATTATGGGCTGGGTAAGCGTAGTCGGCATAGCGACTCGCCATGGGCTGGACGGTTCGGGGATCGAATCCCGGTGGGTGCAAGATTTTCATCAACCATCCAGACCTGCCCTGGGGCCCACCCAGCCTCCCATACAATGGGTATCGGGTCTCTTTCCCGTGGGTTAAGCGGCCAGGGCGTGGCGTTGACCACCCACTCCATCTAGCGCCAAGGTCAAAGAAAGAGTAGAGCTATGCCTCTATTCCCCCTCTAGGCCTTCATGGGCTGTTCTGGGGTGTCCTTTACATTTATCGTAAGGATTAATAAACGACTGTAATTAAATAACAGATTTGTTACTGTCTTCTCCAACATTGACCATAACACAATACGGTCACTTTACAGGTAGATAATAACATCCTGCCGGATGTTTTAGCCACACCCATTCTGAAGCTTGGCACTAGACATGCTTGAATTGTCAGCTTCAAGTCTCGAGACATACAATCCCACAGAAAGGCTCGCGATGCCCGTTGAATAAGAGGCTGAGTGGACCACAGTACAGGTGTAGAATTTTTACGTAAATTGCAGACTGGTAAAGAATTCTACGGTATATATATATATATATATATTATTCCGTAGAATTCTTTATATGTACACAAACAGCTTATATATATATATATATATATATATATATAAGCTGTTTGTGTACATGCGTTTAGGACACCAGGAGTTTGAGGATCCCAGAATTCTTATACAGTCGGCACATGAAGGTGGCAAGGTTGTAAGCCCTACATACCGGCCGCCTTTACCCCTAGGAGATATCCCTCGCGCTCGTTTCTGTTAGACACTGTGTCAACCCCAAGGCCACAGTGCGGCCGAAAGAATTAAGTCAATAAAAAACCCGGGGCGGTTGGGGGGGGAGGTCCGCAGTAAGGTAGCTTTCAGCAAACTGCGCCAACGCGTACCCCACGGATATGTGTGTGTGTGTGTGTGTGAGGGGGGGGGGTGTTAATTGTCATTCACGTGAATTTTTCTTCTTTATCACTTCAGTTACTCTACAGTACTGTTATTCAAGCTACAATTCGTGTAAAACGGATGGCTGTTCTGATTATACCTACAGTTTTAGTACAGATTAAGCCTATTCTGTTACTCTTGCAGTCAGACAGAAATAATTTCCTCATGCATTGATTTGTGTAGTGAGCATGACAATCTATGGGAAATTACCAACACAGCGTTTAGATACTATTTGTGGTTTTCTTAATGAATATGTAGTTGGGGGGTGTTTATGATTTTGAGGCTTAACCGGAAGAGCATTCGCGACCTACCTACATATTTAACTGACACACGGCAAGCAACCGGTTATACGTGCATCAGTCATCCGTTCTCCTGGGTCATTAGTCAACTTGTCACACGTCGAGACTGATTCCGTTTAATTAGAATCCTCCCCTACGGTGTTGCTAGATTGAATCGCTTCCATTGATGGGTTGTGTTTTTGCCCCCCCCCCCTCCCCCTGTCCCGGTATGCTGCAAGCCCTTGATACCCTGTGCCAATACACACGGACCGCACACACACACACACCAGATTACACGATTTGCACGAGTATTAGTACTACTTGTGCCTTACACGAAACACAATATCTGAATTTCTCGTATTTTGTATTGTACGTTGGCCTTGTTTACCGGTGGTCGGTTGGTCGACCGGTTTCTGTCTGTCGTCTCCTTAATGAGTTTGTTTGTTGGCTGGTTTATTCATTTTATGGCACTTGCTGACGTCGTCTATGAGGATTACGAGCGAATAATCGGGAGGTACGTTAAATGAATCAGTCGGAATTTGGACAATACAAGTGAGGAGCCTTAGTAGTACGCCAACACGCCAACCCCCAGGTTTGATGGAAAGGACACAATTTAAGTACGTAAACTTAATTTAGAATTCTGGGATTCTCTCTACGTCTCTAAATGTTTGGTGCAGAAACGTGTTCTATTACGAACAAGAGGCCTTTAAAGAATAAGTAACGTTAGCTACAGTCCGGACGTCCAGCTTATTAAGATATTACAATTTATTCCATAAGAGCGAAATAACGTAATAGGCAAGGTACGTCTACATGTGACATCGAGACGCGTTGGCGAAAGCGTTATTGTCGTGGAAAAGCATGTTCTGAGTGCGTGTCTGTAGTGTTAGTTATCTGGCATGCAGAGCGCATGAGCCACACTATATTGTCGTCTGTGGCCTGTCTGATCGTACCATATTACTCCACATTATCTCACAAACGGCACAATTCACGGAACAAGTTATTCAACATAAAAGTGTCTTTTGATTTTGTCCACATATTTGTCTGAAACATTTCTCATTATAAGAAGAAATGAACAGGATTTTATCACAACTGTACGTAAGTCTCCATGTGAAGTACCCGTTATTCATGTCAGATTTGAATGAAACGTTTCTCGACAGATGCGTGATTTCAGGCTTCAGCCGCGAAGTAGAAAAGAACTGCGCCCTTCTGGTTTATTATGCATCGAGTAGTGGTAATTTCTTACCGACGTTTCGGGACAACCTATCGGTCTCTTCTTGACCCCTGAAAATTAGACCGATGAGTTGTCCTGAACGTCCCTAAGAAGTTACCACTACTGGCTGTGTATTAACCCAGAAGAGCGCAGCTCTTTTCTTTCTGGGCAGGTTTTCGAAAAACATTGGTATCAAATTTTATTGAATCCATCGTGTGGGAGGGGAGTTGTTCCATGCAAACAGACAGGCAGACACAGAGACGGACAAACAGACAGACATGCCGAAACTAGTAGTCGCTTTTCACAATTTTTCGAACGCGCCCAATAAATTAAGATTCATCATAATACCTTAAGATCAGTAAAGAGATCTTAAATGGGTTTCAGAAGGTGATCATGGTGGCCAGAGTATCGTTCCTTCTCGACGATTCATTATTCTAATAGTTCCCTGTAATATTTATAAAGAAGTTGGATTACCGGACTAACACACAACCAGCAACAAAAACACAACAATTTGGTACCTAGAAAACACTTGTGGATGTAAAATTCTCTCTGTCAGATGTTTTAAGTCACTTCTAAAAATAGTGAATCTTCCGCTTTTCCTTCCTCATTTCCTTATTTATTCCCGTGCTATTATGATAGGGGGTATGAATAAACGTAGCCAAGTTTCAATATTGTGTAAAATCGAAACAGAACAGACACTTCACTTGAAAACCTACGCAAGTTCTGCGCGTATATTTAGATTAAATCATACGTAACACACTAAAATGTTCATCAAAGCGAGAGCTGTAATGAGCGAAACTTATATAGAAGGAAATGTTGGACATATTTTGTATCCAATGCATTCTTTCCACAAAGTTTACTATTGTCTAGAAACTGTGCCTTTGTTTTTACACAATACAGTACCTGTGCCTAACGGGAAAATTCTTTCGCACTAATTACTATACGCCGATCCCGGTGGCCGTGCGGTCTGGGGCGTACGACTGCTGCCGCTTGATCGCTGGGATCGTGGTTTCGAATCCCGGTGAGAGCATGGATGTTCGTGCCTTGTATTTGTTGTAGGTAGCGGCCTCTGCGACGAACTGATCACTCGTTCAGATTAGTCCTACCAGGCGTGTGTGTGTGTGTGTGTGTGTAACCTACAAAACCCAAAAAAGAGGCCGTCTAGAGCCCATCTGCGCTGTAACGCCACTAAAGTGGAATAATTGTACACTGCACACCACCGCTTAGAACTGTTCTGTTAGTGTAGAACGGAAGTCATCTATTAGTGACACGTGTAGTACAGAGACTATAGTGGTACTGACAGAACTGATTATTTGTCTACAGATTGCTTGCTAGTTTTGTCAGGAACAGATCATCTTATACTGTTTAAAAGAAAGTGTTTAAATTGTTCATTGCGTGTCAGCTGATCTTCTGCCTGCATGCTTTGTGCACAAACAGAAATCGTCATTTTTAGGTAATTAAAAAATGATGTAATGAGACAGAATTATTAGCATGCGTGCTTGCAATTACAGACTGGTTTTTAAGAAGCTTGTTACTACAGAGAAGGAAGAGCATTTAGACCCTAATGAAGGTTACCTAAAGAAATAGAGAGGCCTGCCTGGGTTGGGAGGAAATGTGCTAGCCCATTTAAAGTTGTTTTCAAAATATCAGTGTCACTGTAGGCATGTTTGCATCCCTGCGGAACGCCAATTATGACAGCTCAGTCTGTCAGTAGTGTGTCCATCAGTACGAATGAGGCAACAGGAAAACCACTGAACGAATTCTCATGAATTTTGCCGTAGAAGAGCTTCTACATTTCAGTTTTTGTTGAAATGGAGCAACTTTAACGTCCAATTTACTTTCAGTCCTACATATATTTCAGCGCGAAATGTATACTTATGGGAGCGTATAATGTTCTGAACGAAAATTACAGAGTGTAAAGTAACGCGCTTCGTATCCAGTACCCTTTTCCCGTTTTTTTTTTTTGCGATTTTCGGGCTAATTAAGCAAAACAAGCAACTTTTGGACATTTGAGAATTCAGGTAACCAAACCTCAATTCTTGGACTTCTAGTGTAGCATGTATGTTGCTGTTTTATTTCGTCTTGTTTTTATGAAGAACATTTTACCTTGTAGCCTACGGGTTATGTACGTGTCATGTTTATTGGATGTCACTTAACGGTTTCGCAATATCTCCAGGTGTGTAGGTTTTAACGTGCTAGCAATATTTCCTACGAATGCGATGCTATGTTTGTGATATCTCTCTCCTCACTGAACTTCATGCGTCTAGATGTAATCATTCCTCAGTTGGTGCCTTAAAACCGAAAGTTAACAAAGGATTTTGTACTGTGTTGTTTTGTCTTCATACTGTGTCAATATATTACCTTATCAAAGGTATCATATTTATCCAAAATCTCTTGCCAGGTATTATTTTATGACACAAAAGCAAGTGGCACTACTGTCGCTCCTGTCACATAAGTGTGCGCTTCCGACATGTTTTTAATGCTGATTGTAGGGACGTGTAAGTTTCAGCGCTGTTATTTAAAATGTTATTATCAGACTGGTTGCAGTTTTGAGTGAGTGGACTCACAGACAGCATACATATACCATAATTCCACTTACTGCTTTGAAAATTAGGTTAAACTTTTGAATTTTCATTCATATTCCCGCTATTCGTTTTCGCGGTTCTGACTGAGGTCCTGACAGAAGGAAAGTGACGACGGGGAGAGGTTGAAGTAAGCATACGAAAAGACATGTTGATGTCAGTTTCGAGCATAGATGCCATCGTGGACCAGAGTGATAGCCGTTGGTTTCGGTGCTCACGAAAGAAATTATATATATATATATATATATATATATATATATAAACAAAATAGACAATAACATAAAACTTAACCCCACATACGAAGAACACAATTCCATAGCCTTTCTCGATCTGACAATAACACGCACAAACACCAAACTTGAAGTAGACATATACAGGAAACCAACCACTACAGACACAACAATTAACTTTCATTCTAATCACCCCACAGAACAAAAAACTGCAGCCTTTAGATTACACATAACTAGAATGCATTCTTTACCTCTTAATCCAGACAAGAAACAAACAGAATGGGAAATAACACAATCAGTTTCTAAGAACAATAACTTTCCGCAACACCTGCTACTGAAACTTAACCGACAGATACTACACAAAGTCAACAACAAAAAACTAGCAAGAATGACAAAAAAAATCTGGACAACATTTACCTTCCACAGCCCAAAGATCAGAAAAATTACCAATTTGTTAAAAAAATACGAATATAGGCATAGCGTTCAAGACTACAACAACATTGCACCATCTCATAAAACCCACAGCACCAACCCGGTTACAAGAACATGAAAAATGTGGAATATACAA
>Ga0136643_10010842_pt1 | contig 13479 bp, 11 predicted proteins | sample TergutLab28metaG_FD_96883 | JGI IMG/M metagenome (GOLD analysis project Ga0136643, IMG submission 96883) | Labiotermes labralis P1 segment gut microbial communities from Petit-Saut dam, French Guiana - Lab288 P1 (version 3) (version 3) | ecosystem: Host-associated > Arthropoda: Insects >...
ATCATTATGCCCATCTTCAGGAGAACAAAGACCGTGTGTTACTGCATATGGTGTACTGCGCTGGTTCTGCTGGATGTGGTTGGTAGCGGTTGTGGTTCGCTGCATTGTAGGATGCGAGCACTGTGAAGGTAACCTTCACAGTCCTCGCATCCTACAACGCAGCGAACCACAACCGCTACCAACCACATCCAGCAGAACCAGCGCAGTACACCATATGCAGTAACACACGGTCTTTGTTCTCCTGAAGATGGGCATAATGATTCGGGAAACATGTTGAGACAGAAGTTGATAATAAACATCTGATTGTTGCATCTTGTTGTTTTTCTCTCTCTTCACACTTTGCTCACGATGCACGGTCACAGGAACCTAAAACTTCAGCTAGTGTTGTCTTTTGTTTATAACTTTGTACACTTGCACATCGCTAGAGCACCACAAGTGCTTATAACAAGGTTACTGATTACTGTAATGTACGTATATGTGTAATTGACTGTATTTTTCCCTGAAAGAAGTAATACCTTGACAGTACTGGCTGAACAAGATTTCACCACACTTCGTATACTGTGTCCTAGAATGGGATGATGCAGTTTGGTAAAGCAGCTGGTGTGCAGAGTTTCTTGGTGCCTCTGTGCGGTATGGAGTTCAGAGTCACTGTTCATGTAGTGGGGACCAGATCGCTTGCTAGCTGTTGGTGTTTGAGTGGGCAAGAGGGAGAGCACTGCGCACACACCACCAAGTGTCTTCTTTGTGCATCAGAAACGTACTCAGTGACTGAAACTATGAATATACTTCCACCACGGCAAGTACTTTTGACGGGTGTAATGTTGCCTGGCCATTCTGAGGTGAACGGAGCTGTGACCATACTATGCAGACTGCTGTTGTGTAGAGCATTAGGGAACTCAGCTTGCAAGGTGGCTGGTCACTACTGTACCAGACTGTACGGTAATTCTGAATAATGTGATGAATATGTAGGTTTTATTTAAATACACATTGGCCCATGTAATTAAAGGCGCATCTTGCAACAGTGCCAGACAATCGTTGATGCCATTCATGGATAATAGAGAGCTGCATATGATATCTGAACTGCTGCATGATTGTGAACAAGATATGTAATAATTTTCTGTTCACACAAGTTCAGAATGGTTGTGTTTTCTCGCTGCGTAACCACTGTAGTGTGATACTAAGATATGTCAGACCCATCATGCACCATCTCAATATGTTAGTTCATGAATAAACCAGTGGTGTGACAGACTGTGCAAAGGTAACAGGCAGTTTGTCACCTGCCTGTTACCTTGGCTGCCTGCATTCCATCCCACACCAGTTTATGTGGGATTTGTGGTGTACAATGTGGTATTAGGACAGGTGTTTCTCTTAATATGCATTTTTCCCCTGTTTATTATCATTCAATCAATGCTTTCATTTGCCATTGACCAACTCTGTGGAATCTTAGTAACTGACAGCAGCAACTTTGAATATCTGAAACACACTCACCAATGGGACAAGGGATCTTTGGTTGCAGTCCAGTTGGAATATAAAAAGACTGTTGATCTGTAGTTGCAGTCCAGTTGGAATATAAAAAGACTGTTGATCTGTGGTTGCAGTCCAGTTGGAATATAAAAAGACTGTTGATCTGTGGTTGCAGTCCAGTTGGAATATAAAAAAGACTGTTGATATGTGGTTCCAGTCCAGTTTGAATATAAAAAGACTGTTGATCTGTGGTTCCAGTCCGGTTGGAATATAAAGACACTTGATCTGTGGTTGCAGTCCAGTTGGAATATAAAGAGCCTGTTGATCTGTGGTTGCAGTCCAGAGACTGTTACTCACAGGATCAGTATTCACCAGTTCACTACCAATGACCAGCTTCACACCTGGAAATCCAGGTGCCTCCAGTTCATTACTGCATTGTTCTATGGTATCAAATTCTTTGTCACTATTATGTCACCAATATTCCATACTGTTGCTCAAGTAATCATAGTATTTGACAGCATCATTAAATAACACACTCACTTGATGTAACAGGCATTCTCTTTGGCACAGAGTGTTTCAGGAGACATGATTAGTGTAAGTTCTTGGAATTAAAACTGGGTGGCTTTTGCTAATCATATGTTATAGCTTGACTGTGTTTCGGTGTAGTACTGTTGACAGCAACTTGGAGCCGAACAGCAGACTCTACAGGAGACTAGTAGTGAAAGTTTTGTGGCTTATACCTTTGTTACAGTATAAACAGAACTGTCCATCCTCTGTACTTCACCATATGTATTACTTCTGCTGTGAAGATCAAGAGTTCTGTTGTTGTGGGCTGTCAGAAATTATTACAAAGCTTCTAAGTATTTGCCAGTAGTTACTAAAATATTGTCCTTAACAAATGTCATGAGACAGTTGTGAAGAGGTCTATGTAGAGGAGGTGGCGTTTGAATGCACAGTAGAAGCCAACTGTCAGCTGTAAGCCTGTTGTCAGTGTGAAAGGGTGACTTGTACAAGAGCAAAGGCTTCTGGGATGTGATGCTGCTGTTTGCATGCAAAGGTGCTGGCATTTCAAAGGTTCATAGTGTCATCTTCAAGGTCAGATGGTCTATGAAGACTATTTGACTCTGAATGTGAAGCCACTGTCGTCCTTTGAAACACCTGCAGCTGTGTGCTTTACCCAGTGTCATATCCTGCAAGACTTGGTTCTCTGCCAGCACTGCTGTGAGAACCTCAAATACTGCAGTGGCTTTTGTGTTTTGTGATGTCATTTTGTGTGTGACTGTAAAAGGGATTATTGTTGGTATTCTGTACACAGAGCACAGACATATTGTGTCTGTTCCAGCTTATGTACAGGCCTACTGTAATACAGTTCAGTAAAGAGGTGTTACTCATTTTCACCTACAAGGTACAGATCTGATATCTTCATGACTAGTTGAGGAAGTGTCAGCTGTTCAAGACGGACCCCACTGCATGCAGTTAGTTGCTCTGTATACTGTACTGCCATTTACAGTTTGTTTGGTAGTTACCTTCCTGATCAAATTAAACAACAAATGAAATATTATTTAGGAAATTCCAAAATGAAAAAATTTTTCCAAGTGAACTGATTTTCCACTAATGAGCTTGTGAGGGTTTGTCATACACCCTGATTTGTCTTGCTCAGCAGTTCACAAATCCTGGGCGTCATGTGACCATGGCGACTAAATTTTACACCTTGGCACCTAGAAATTTGAGGTGGCTGCTAGATGTGCACACCTGGTCTAGCTGTTCTTCTGATTCATGGTGGTGCTACCTGGTTCAACCTTTGACCACCTCAGTTCCCTTCCCCCCACCCCCAAGTCTGGCCTTGACCACCTCAATTGGCCCCTCTCCATTGTATACTCATAAGTTGATTTCCTCTGGGTAATATAGATTGAGGATTCCAAATGTGAGTTTTTTTTACAGGGCTGGGGTCTTCAGGCCCACCCTGCAAGCTGGAGGATCATGGTACCTCTCTTTGTCTGCAACTTCTGGCATCAGCAGCCCTACCAGCAGCTGGGCTGCCAATGGTATAACATTTGTTTGATTGATACATGAAAACAGTATGCCATAATAGTTGACTGTATACCTGTAACTGTGTTTGGTTACATCAGTGTGTTACATACGAGACCGGAGCACACAGGAGGTCACTGGCCAACCTGTCGTTACAGAACTGCGTGTCTGTGTAGTAGCACAGTGGTGGATGTTTTTATACAAACATTCAAGGAAAGAGATTGTAATGGGTGTGAAATTGGGGCTTTATTGCAAAAGTAAGTTATGTGTGTCATCATGGGGTGTAAATGTGTGATTTCAGAAGTATGTTTTACTGGCATTGAAAACGGAAAACCAAAGTGCATAGTAAATCATGAGACAGTTTACGATGTTCTCGTGGTGTCTGTACATCAACTTTCTTGCATTAGGCAGGCAGAGTTCTGTAAAGTGGAAGGCTTTCTTTTCTTCTCTATGCATTTCATCAGACTTGTTGAAGTATCTTGAAAGGAAAAAGTACTGGGGATGAGGTTTGCTGCAGAGAGTCATGAGGCAGGAATATTCCTTCTATATAATCAGATGTATTAAAATTTTCTGTAAAGTTACTTTGTCACGAATTACTTCATCACATATCACATGTTGTGCATCGTGTTACAGTTGTTGCATTGCAATTGCCTTTGCCTAATCTTTGCTCTTTAACAATAAAATTACAAGGTTTATGGCATATAATGATCGCTTCTCCCCTAAGGAAAGTCCGTTGGATATCACACTGAATACAATATGGACTGCAGACACAGACGCGGTGCAGCCACTGGTATTCCTTTACATTAGCAGTTAACATGTAGTGTCCAACTCGCAATGTGTTCAGTGGCATCTTTAAGGAGAGATGCAAATTTCTGGATTTTGTTGAGTGGAGATCAAAATATACAGATGTGGCTACTTTAGTAACCCATAGGCTTTTTACCATCCCTTGAAATAGAAGTCATGTACAGGGCCATTATTTTGTCTGTTTGTCACTTCCTGCTACTAAATAGTCTGCGCATGTTGGCAGTGAACTGAATCAGCTACATTGCTACAATAAAGGATCCAACAGGAAGTGCCAGCCTATAGTTCCCAGATAAAACAATGACCCTATAGTAGTGAGTACAATTTATTGTTTATTGAGTGATGTAATTATTACAAAGAATACAAGGTTATATTGTAAGAGGTACTACACCTCTTCACCCTATTCAATCTAGTTACATTCAAATAGTAGTGACATGGATGTAGAGAAGTTTTGCCTATAAGCGTTGTGTGCTGTATCTTCATGTGCTGCATACAGATCTTTTGTTAAAAGACTGTACTTTAAAGAACCATTGCTGAGAAAATAATTTCTCCACTATCTGCTCTTTATGTGAGGTGGTATTTGTTTTGTTTCAGTAGTGCTGTCATCGCATGAGTGACTTGCTACTTGTAACCCCCTTTTATATGTATATTAAATTCCATTGGCTGAAAATTATAAGATGAACCATAAAGCACACATCTTCCGAGCAAAACTTTGCATCTTCATTTCTCAGTATGAGCAGTGATTTTGCACTTGACTGGAATGAAATGTTATTTAGAATTTTGAAATGGGCAGGTTCACATAAGTTGGTGTTTGGTACATTCATAACATTGTATGCAGTTGACACATCAGGCAGTAATTTAAGTCCTTCGACAGTTAATTTACACAGCTGTGTTACTGTCATGATACTGAAAGTAAACGAAAAGCTGTAACATGTATAACTGTTTAAATTTTAGAGGTTACTGTACATACAGCATGTTTCGACATTACGCATCTGCATTTTGCTGCCACTTACCTTCCCCAATATAATATTTATGGGTGTCATATGATTCTCAGAATAAATGGCCATTTTCTTAAACTGCATTAACCAGGTGGTCTTTATAATGTCGAAATAGTTTTTTCCATGATGTGAGAACCGAATTTTACACCTTGTCTACTTAAAATTTCAGTTTTCAAAGGGTTAGAGTCAGCTTGCACAGCGTGATCAAATAGTTTTTTGACTAACCATGAGATGGCTCTGCTGCTGCTGCTGCTGCCTCTGCTAGCATGAACTTTTGCAACTGAGTAGAGCAAAGTCTGCTGAGTCACTTCCTGCTTGCACTAAGCTATAGGACATGCGACTGTTGAGTAATTGCTTGCTAAGTACAAATGTTTGTTGTCCTGTGTGAGATTTTAGCATACCGATAAAATGGCAGACCCAAAAGACCAATGGATCTGCATAAAATGGCAGACTCAAGAGACCAATATGTCTGCATAAAATGGCAGGCTCAAAAGACCAATGTGTCTGCATAAAACTTTACTTTAAACCTGCAAGAAATGCAGTGGAAATTTTTCAGATGTTAAAAATCAGCTTTTGGAGTGCAGAAAATAAGAAGAATGTAATTTTTGAGTGGTTTTCAAAGTTGAGAAGTTGTGTGACCTCTGTTGAAAATGTAGACCAAGTGAAGTAACCTGTCCGTGAAAATGGCAGAATCACTCTCAGTGAAGGTGCTAACATGTTGGGAATTTAATCTGGAACTGTGCAGAACATCTGGACAACAATCTAAACTTGCATGGAAATGCCACCAAATTCGTGTCCTGCCTGCTGAGCGAACAGCAGCAGGAGAACATGTCAACACGTGGCAGGACCTTCAAGGGAGGCTTCAAAGGTACTCAGGTTTTTTTTTTAAGGTAATCACAGGTGATGAGATGTGGTTTTAAAGGTTGACCCAGAAACCAATGAAGTTTAATGATATAACCATGATTCATGCAAAACCGCCAGTTGGGCTTATCGAGTTTCAAACCGCACTTTATATGAGCGCATCAGATGGCGGTATGAAGTGCCAGGGGTCTGCTTTGAGAGGTACAACATTGATGGGATGTAGGTGTTGTTGTTACAGAGAAATAGTCTGGAAAATATTTGATTACACCACATATTTTGTGAATTATAACAGCAGTGTATGTTATACAAGTTACTTCCACCTGTGTCACACAAAACTGGGAAATGTTTTTAGTCCCAATGTACACCTAATACATTTTCTGGTCACACTGTATAATGATATGCTGGTTGGGAGGACAGACTCGTTTGTTGTGGAAAAGGAATAGTGACATTTGGTGTCATCTTGTAAACCTGTATGTATGAGCTGCCTTTGTCCTGAGAAAAGCCAATGCTTGTAAATAATTCAGTTAATATACAGCATAAATATTTAAAATGCATATTTATAGCCACACTTTAGAGCATGTTAGTAAGGAAGAAGAAAATATTTTTACATTTTGTTTGATTCTTACAATTATATAAACTCTGGCTTGTGACATGTACTGGAGTGCAGCATGCATTTGACATCAGGAAGTGACAAACTCTTCTGTGAATAGAAAATGTTTCATTTTGAATTATATCCTGGAAAGTATTCAAATTGTTTTGAACATTAATTTTCACTCCAGTGCAGAAAGCTTTAAATAAACTGTAAATGTTACTGCAAATTGTACATAATCCTTGATGGAAAAAATTTGCTATATTGTATTAAATTGTATATCGATTGAAATTAAAAAGATTGAAATTAAATAACAGTGTTTCACTTCCTTGATTCATATAAAACGCCTTCAATTTCTGTACTATATCCCTCTCTCACTTTGTCACATTTTATAATAATTCACACCCTTTTGCATTTCCTTGTAAGTGTGTATAGATCCATTTATGTGCACACATGTGTGTCCTTGAACATATAATGTGCGAAATGCCATTCATTTGTCATTTACATAAATAAAGTACTGCCTGTGATTATTTGTGGTTTCCTGCAATCTTCAGAGGCCACTGCTGAAGTATGTTTGGCTAGTCTGTGCCTGCTTCCTTTCATATCTTCTCCAGTGCCTAATATGCAAATCCTATCCCTTGACACCACATAGCCAATGCCATCTAGTGCGATCTGGAGCACTCTCCCTGGAGAACTTGCTTTGGAAGTGGCTATGGAGACTACGCAATGAATAGCCAGCCTGTGCATTGAAAAAGAAAAAGAGTAAACCAATAATTGCTTTGCAGCAGATGAGATTTGAAAAAGAAAATCGAGAAAAGAAAGAGACACATACAAAGTATTATTTCCATGGCTCAGTGATGGTTCTTGTACAGGAGTGCAGGAGAATGGATCGGATGATGCAACATTAGCCAGCACGTTCGAATAGCGGCAGTCAGTGATGATATTGATCAGTTTCAATGATGACTACAGAAAAAGCTTGGTTGCATGTAGTGGTCAGGGCTAATCACTTGTCAGATGCTACCGCCAGTAATATTGCATCAAATTGTATGCATGTGCCAGGTTGAGACGTGATTGTGCATTATGAAAATAATATTTATGTGTGTATTGTAAAGGACATCTTAAAGCAGCAGTTTTCTTGCAGGGGTTTTACTTCTAAGAAGAATGTCATTCAGAAAGACAGACGAGCCACCTTTAACACAAAATGGCGAAACAAGCGAATGAGAGACCACACGGTTCTTCTGATTATTTATTGTCTGCGTGCAGGAAATCAGTATAGTTCTGTACACTTTGAATCCAATTTACGCCTGCAAGAAATATTCACACAGTAGGTGGCGTCAGTGGCATCACTTTCTGTGTTATATACAGTTCCACCCCACCCCCCCTTTACCCCTGCTTGACCAATAGGCCACGGCCCGACCTTCTTGCAGCGTTACGTCTTACGTTGCATGTCGAGGAGGTATAACAGAAGATGACGGAAGCTGCACAACCGATCGTAGTGACTATAGCCTTAGAAAGTGTAATAGAAAATGGCTGGAGTGTCGGGCCGGCACTTAGCTGTCAAGTGAGGAAAGAGCATCCTATATAATGGACATTAAATGTCATTGAATTGTGAAATGGCGTCACTGAAGTTCGATGACATTCGAACAGACGGTGTTTCAAATCAACATACAAAACAGATCGTGAAAAACAGAACGAAATCATCAGTGTCAATAACCTTAAAGTTGCTTGCAAGTTTTATGGTTTTACAGCTGTGCGGTTGAGGATTTCATTGTGCGATACGCTTGCGTCACTGGTTAATCGGTTCCAGTCGTTTCAAAAGAACGAAATGCCCTTTCATTAACGGTCTAAAGTTGTAAGCAGAATCCGCATCACAGAAGATGAACGAACTAAGATCATTCGAAGCGTCGTGAACCGATCATCCACTGACACAGAGTCATCTCCCGGAAATCAATTTATTGGAATCTAATCCGATGTGTCTCATCATAATTTACATTGATACAGATTATTCCGCCTAACACAGCACTCTTATTGTTTCTAGACGCTACACGTTTCGATCGAAAGCGATTATCATCAGGCCACATTCTACAGAATCTTGAAAATTAAGGCAAAATGTTTCTAGTTGAGAGATCTCGCAAATGTTTCGATAATAGAATAGTTTTTGATAGCATAACATGTAGGTAGGCGGAGGTATAATTACTATAATGTTCTTTGAAGTTTTCTTAGGACCTATTAGTTAATTAATTGTGATGATAGACAGCACTCAGAAGTGACAGCTTAGAAACAACAAATCGCAGTGATTAATGAATCTATAATAACTTCTTAACTCTTCTGTGAAATAATCGATACCATTAATGAATAGTCGACCAATCGATTATCGTATATCTCACACGAACTTGAAACACTACTTTGCCATGTGCTCTGAAAGGTTATGGGGCGTAATTGAAATCATACGAACGATGATCTGTTTTCGTAAAGTCCAACTTTTAATTACTTGTACATGGGAAGTGCTTTTAAAGAGTGATGTTTCAGATATTTTGAAATATGGATAGCTTCGAAAATGTGTACAGCATTACCGGATGTCACAAAGTTTTGTGTCTTGTTATTCTGAATTCCAGGGTGTGTGAAAAGTGGTTCTGTGCTTTGAAGAGGGCCCGTACTTAATCTACGCAGCTCACAGTCTCAGGAGAGGTTTACTTTGTTGTCATTACGGACAGCTGAGAGGAACGTTCTTCATGACTCGGGCAGCAGAACCACGTATAGTGCCAATTGAAAGCAACTGGAATGGACCTGCCACACAAGCTGTGAGATAGGAATGAGGTAAGATCAAGAGTAGCAAACTATTTTTTTGTTTGTATTTCTCTCCGTCTTCCTTATGCCTTCTCTATGTAACTTTTTGGTTAAATGTACATAACTGTTTTCTATGACGATATTAAATTGCCAAAATTATAAAAAAATTCCGCCCCACCTTCCCGCGCTTCTGGATATGGCTGACAATCCACAGCAAAATTGTTAGTATTAAAGTCTAGAATGGTATATAGAAACCTTTATTAAGAATTAGAGATTTTTTCCCTTTCATGTGAATACACATTTTTATTAATACACTTCATTGTAAATAACCAAGCAATGTTTTACACCAGTTTAGCTGTACAAAGTATTAATACAAGGAATAAATGCCATCTTCATGGAACAATTGCCAAACTTTCACTTTTTAGGAAATTATAACCTATGGCAGCACCAATGTGTACTACAGTGTTCCATGCAGATTAACAAGCTCAGTTTATAGTTGCGTTAAGTAGATACTTAAGTGCACATTGCTTGTAAAGTACTCTGTTGATGAATATCTAATGTACATGAATGACTCCTAATCCCACTATCCACTGTAACATTGAAATACTTTTTCTGCGATGTCTTTATATTATTTTGCATTCCACTCTTTCTGTGTCTGTATATTTTTGTGACTTACTGCACATTGTGTTGCCACTTTGACAAAATTTTGGATCCATGGAATGCATAATAATGTGTATGTACAGTACATGAAATCTTGCAACCAGCCACAGAAAAACACCAACGTACTGTCAAGACACTTTCAAGGACCGTCACTTTCATTTAGGTTTTTTAAGGCACTGAAAGTATTTGCATTACCAACTGCTGTAAGTAGTAGTCTGGTTGTTTGTGCTGTTCTCTTTCAGCATTGCAGCAAAATGTGGACTGCATATGTTTGTTGTGCACTTCATAAAACTTTACTCACATTTCTTTTCCACTGGTGTTATCAGCATCATATCTGATGACACAGGATGTGGCTATTGGTACAGTACATTTTGTACATGAATGTGAGTACTTTGAGCACTGATTTGTGTCCAATTCATTATTTTGCCACATAATCAAATTTCAGACTGATTCCTAAATTTTTGGCCATTTTCCAGAAAAGATTGAGAATGATTATTTTGTTTTGTTTTTTAAAGTGTTTTGTCAGTATCTTCAGTATCTCTGCCATCCATATCTGACAGAATTATGCCCACATTTTTGTTGTGTGAAGATAAAAATAATGACAATATCTAAAGAAATATAGAAAAAGTAAAAAACATTGCAAGTGGTACTTAGTAATATGTTTCAAACACATCTACAAAGGACTACATCACTTACATATTATTGCAGAAACTGATGCTGATGTTACAAAACATAGTGCTCCTACTTTGTGTAGTTCCCATATATCCTTTGTCTCTCTCTTTTATAACCAGTTTGATTGTTTCCCACAGATGGCAGCACATATTCACTTTTTTAAGTGCTGTGGCTGTTTCTGGCTATTGCACTAAAAGGATAAACGAGTTTTGGAACCACATTGAAACAGTGAAGTACACTAATTGGAATCTTATCTGTCAGTTGTATTGTATAGAAAAGATATGCTGTAGACAGGAGATAGTATCAGAGATCATGTCCTTGTGATCTGCATCTTTTCTCATGTCCAGCTGTCTCTGAAACCATGCTTATGACAAAATGTGTGCATCATTTGTTGGGTTTTGGCTGGTGAAATTTTGAAGGAGAAGCCAAGGAGCAAGTCACATGCATAGAGGGTGCTGTGGATTGGTGGATGAACGAAATCGCTTGCCCTGCACGTGTCACCTCACATACAGAGTAGGTCCATAGGTTCATCACTGGCCAGGAACTGAGGTATCACCTATAGTTCACCAAATATAATAGGTGGTGTGGACTGATTCAAGGCACAATTCAGGAGTGAATTACATCTTCCAAGCATGTAGATGAGATGGCAGCACTCATTAATGTGGACAAACAGGAGCAGGACCTTACGATCTGTGCCACTACATGCCAACAGGTTCCTCATGCCATTAGCAGGACCTTGTGTTCCTTGCTACCACATCCAAGCCGATTCCTCACACCATTAGCCGTAACTAGTGTACTTTGCCACCACATCCAAAACAATTTGTCATGCCACCCATCCTTCTCTGCATTGTTCTGCAGCTGTACAATTGCTAGAACAAGAAGCTTAGTCCCTCTGTCTGGTGTGCAGACTGATGTTTGTCTGCATCCATTTGACAATTTCATAGAGTCAAAATGCTGAGGAATGACACTAGCAAATAGAAATTGCAAGCATACAGAAAGAATGAGTAGATAAAATTAATGGCACATCAGCCACCGTGTGGTCCGTAATGTTTTGTCGTCCGTTTTCTGTCTATGGATATAAAGATTAAAATGTACAGAAGTATAACTTCACTTTTGGTTTTCTATGGATGTGAAACTTGGTCTGTCTTATGAAGGGAGTAATACAGGCTGAGGGTGTTTCAGAATAGGGTGCTGAGGGAGATATTTGGAACTAAGAGGGACGAGGTAATGGGGAGTGGATTGAGATATGTTTAGAATGGCTTCATGATTTGTGGTCCTCACCAAAGATGGAGAATCAAATCAAGAAAATTGAGATGGGCGTGGGATATAGTGCTTGTGGGAGAGTTGCATACAAGGTTATGATGGTGTGGGAATACTGAAGGAAAGACACAACTTGGACGATTTAGGCTTATATGGGAGGATAATATTAAAACGAATGTTATAGAAACAGGATAGGAGGACGTTGATTGGATTGATGTGGCTCAGGGTAGGGACAAGTGGCGTGCTGTTGTGAACACAGTAATGAAACTTCCGATGGCATACAATGCAGGGAATTTCCTGAGTACCGGAGAAACTGTCATCATCTGAGAAGGATCGCTGTTCGGTGCGTAACTGTGTTACAGCAGACTGGTTAGTGTGCGCTGTCAGCCTGTCTGGATGTCACTGATGACCAAATGCTCTTGGGGGCATCTTGAAAGAGTGCTTGCCGAAATTCTGCATTCTGTGTCGACGCTAATGAGTGATTAGGACGACATGCAAGAGCAGACCGGAAACTGAACGACCGCTTCATGTACAGCACGCCACTTTCTCTTTGCCAGCAGACACCAGTCGATCTGAACAGCGCTCAAGGCAGGGGTCTCAAACACGCGGCCCAAGGGTCGCATGAGGCCCTCCGGCTCACTATGTACTGCCCAGATATACAGGGTGGCTCACATCAAATCTGAAGATCTTTTCAATTTAATGCAATAAGGAATAATTTTGTTCGCGGACCATCAGCGATGAGCGGGGTTTGCTGTCTGTGGATGGCGACGTGCACCCTACGTGAGCAGAGATGTCGATGTAGTACAGCCTGAAGTTGAATGTCACTTTTGTTGCTAAACGTACAAAATGTTACAGTTGTTCAAATGTACAATAACCACTCACCATATTTGCTGTTCAAAGTGACGTTTGGCCCGCCCTACAGCTCAGCCATTCGAGGAACCACGACAGTTTGTTCTGCAGCTATGTTACGCTACCGGCAGAAGGCCCACTGTGAACAGATCGAGTGTCGATTGACCCAGCGCATCATGCTGTCCACTGCAGAACGTATAGTTACTGTTCATCCACCAGTTTATCTACTTGCATCTCTCTTCTTTTCTTTCTTTCATAGCAGTCTCCGGACCAAGGCTAGATCAGGCAGTATAGTGACAAGGCAGTATAATGACCTGACAGTATAGTGACCAGGCAATATAGTAAACAAGCAGTATAGTGACTTGACAGTACAGTGAGTGACCAGGCAGTATAGTGACCTGACAGTATAGGGACCAGGCAATATAGTAAACAAGCAGTATAGTGACTTGACAGTACAGTGAGTGACCAGGCAGTATAGTGACCTGACAGTATAGGGACCTGGAAAAATAG
>Ga0136643_10010843_pt1 | contig 13478 bp, 4 predicted proteins | sample TergutLab28metaG_FD_96883 | JGI IMG/M metagenome (GOLD analysis project Ga0136643, IMG submission 96883) | Labiotermes labralis P1 segment gut microbial communities from Petit-Saut dam, French Guiana - Lab288 P1 (version 3) (version 3) | ecosystem: Host-associated > Arthropoda: Insects >...
CCGTTGCGCTGACCACGTGACACCCCTCTATCCGCAAAAGTTGGCACTAACTTCGCCGACCGGCGGCGGCCGCTCTTTCGGTATAGTTCGCGTGCGGACTAAGGCCACGGAGTTTAGTTTAGTAGTAGTAGTAATAGTGGTAGCAGCAGCAGGTGTAGTACTATCATCAAAATCATCATCATCTCTGAATTGGTGGTGCATTTCCGAACTGTCTGCTTTTGATTGCTTATTCAAATGTTGTCAAACTTAAACACATTTTCGTATTGTTTATGGTCTTATTATATTCTACACATTACTTATAATCATGGACTGCGTTTCGCATTTAATGTGTACACTTTGATTTAAGGTAATTCAGTCTTGTTCTCTTTTGGCTCAGTAGATTAAAAAAGAAGATTTAAATAACGCACAAATATTTTTAAGAAGATAAATACTGAATCAGATAATAAACTATCATTTGCTGTGTATGACATACTGCGAAACCTCCCGATGCGATCACCCTTGTAAGGCTTTACGTAGGCAATGAAGATATCCGACCTTAGAAGTAATTTTAAAATTGTGATTGGATTATTCGAGAATTGAATACTGCCTGTGTAATACGGCCTTGCCTACGCCAAAGAGGAGCTCGACGGAACAATCACCCGTTTCTCATTCTGCGCAAACATTTGAGGCAAACCAATAAGAATGTTCTGCGCCGTACATAATCACCTGAGCAAGTTGAATTGGTGGACTTTTCTTGTGACAACAGTCCAATATCTACCAACTTCAGACGGGGGTCAGAGGAATTGAAGTGGAGTAGGATGAGGAGAATATCGGTTTTAGAGGGAGGAATCTAACATATAAGGACCATGAGGACCATGGTATAGCAGCAATAACAGTTGGGTGGAGGGGGGGGGGGCGCGGAGCTTGGAGAAGTGATAGAGAATAAAAAGAACCCCGACAGACCACGAGGAATCCAATAGCTCTCTGAAACTGCTGGACCTAATTTCCTCTACGGTCAGATGAGGAGGAGGAAAATCTCCAGTAGCAAGGAGAAGAGCAGGTATGTGATGATGGTAAGGGGCGGAGGGGTGGACGCGGCACGGCAGCGAAAAGAACACAGACAGGGTGGATACAGTAGTATCAAGAACAGCAATGCTGATCTCTGTGATCTTGCGGTCATCCAATTCCACGTCCTCAGCCTTCATGTTAGTCTTTTGTTCCTGCCACTTACTTCACAGGTTCGGCTCTGTGACCAGCCTGATGACAAAATTCCTCAAGTATCGTATTTGGGTCTCACCTCAACAGTAACAAATTAAATGTCTTTTTTTTATTCAATATGATACTGTTGTCTGAAATGTCTTTGAATAAGAGAAGGAACAAAACAAACAATATACATTACAAAACCTCACCAGTCTGGTAACTGTGGCCGAAAAGTTGGACATTGTCTATCGTCTCAGGCTATATTTCGCCCTAACGTTTCGGATGCTCGAAGTGTCTCCGTCTTCAGATGAAACGGCAGAAAGGGAAGAACCTATTCTGATGTGTCCATTCGAAAGGGCTAGTCTCAGCCTAGTCAATTAACAGAAAATATCTCTGAAACAATGTTCGCACTGTCCGAAATTTCAGTAGCGATTATGACAACATACACCATCTTCAGAAACATGTATAGCTAACATGTATAGCTAACCAGCCTTTCCTTTACTTTTTTTGTTCTACATTTCTAGTCGACTAATCTAACAGCGTGGTAAGCTATGAATGTCACGTAACGAGAAACGTTATGACGTACACAGAATATCCAGATTAAACAGGGGTTCTTTTGAGTAAAAACACAACTATCTTATATCGTTATCTTTATTTAAGCTGACGACATGTTTCGGCCTTTGCACTGGGCCATCCTCATGTCACATATATACGACTGAAGAGACAATACAGTGTGAATCATAAAATATGGTATATGTATCTAAAATTTAAAGATATCTCATTGAATTTTAGATACATATATCCTATTTTATGATTCAAACTATTTTATTTGTGATTCGCACTGTATAGTTTCCTCAGTTATATATCTTGTGACCTGAAGATGGCTCAGTGCAAAGGCCGAAACATGTCGTCAGCTTAAGTAAAGATAACAGCATAAGATAGTTGTTTTTTGACTCAAAAGAACCCCTATTTAATTGTAAATGAAACACAATGGGGATGATACACCTAAAGAATACCCGGAATTCTTAGGGTAGTAATCTTAGGAGATCTGGATGGGTTGGGATATCACAGCATATAGAATTCTGGTGAAGAAATTTTTTTGTGAATCACTCTCTAGAAATACCGAAGGGGTTGAGAGAATTACACTGGAGATGTTAGCGATATTGGTTTAGAAAACTGAAAGTGTATAGAAATGGCTCAAGACTGAAGACACAAAGCACCGTCACATCACACAAGACATTGTCAGCAGCACCGCTGTCAAGACCTCAAATTTCTCACCGCTTAAGATTATATTCAACAACAGGGTTTAGATATGGCGTTAAACTTTTGGATACTGCTACCAAAGTGTCGTTTAACTTAGGCTGTAAGCGATTCTCTGCACAAATCTTGCTTAATGCTTCCTCGCCGAATAAGCTTCATGTCTTTTGATAAAATCTAGAATTTCTTTATCTAAAAATAGTGTAGACCGACAAATTTAACTGCCAGTTTCTATTAAGTATTATCCTTCCTTTACATTAAAGCCAAACCTCAATTCATATTTTCCCAAAATCTTTGTAGGATACTGAAATCAAGTAACGATTCTTAACGACAGATTGAACAGGCGAGTGTAATTTTAAAAGAAAGCTATCGAACATAATGCAATTTTGCAGTTTTAAAAAATTGTTAAGAAATAAGACTTTCGGAAGATATTCAGAGGAGTCTTAATTCCTTCACCCCGAACACCAAACACTTTCTTCCAAAGCTAATAGTTTCATTCTGGTCTGGTATTTCCCGCCGCTTCCGAAGCACAATATGTAACAGCTATGTTTAGAGCAGTTCCTATCCTGAGACATCAATGCAGTCCAAATTCCGCTCCCTTAATATTATTTCCATAAAAGGTAAAGGTAAAAGTAAAGCAATCCCATTACAGGCCTGGACAGGCCTTGTGGGTTCCAGGAGGTTGAGGCTACCAGATTTCAAGACAATTGGCACATGAGGGTGGTAAGGTTGTCAGCCCTACGCACCGGCCGCCTTTATCCCCCAGGAAATATTGCTGGTACTCATTTCTATTCGAGGCTGAGTTGATCCCAGGGCCATAATGCGGCCGAAATGATGACACCATCGGTAATCGAACCCGCGCAGTAACGATGTTGCGCAGTGCCTCAACCAACTGTGCCACCGCGTGCCCTTAATATTATTTCCATACCTTCCTATTTACACCTAGGTCCCCAAGTGATTTATTCCTTTCAGGTTTTCTGTTTGAAATTCTGCATTTGCAGTCTATTTTAAGTTTACATGAGATACATGTATTTACTGAAAGCACGCAAACAGAAAAATTCACTAACCCGTGTTAAAAAAGAGAAAATTCGAGCGCGAGCGAGACATAGTTGAGGCCACATAAAGTAATGGGTTCCTAGCAAACAAAGGCACGGTAGAACACACCACTTCAAAGGTTCCCCATTGCTGTGATAAGTCCATGCTGCCGCCTATATACAGTTTGAATGCAACGGTTGACAATATCAAAGCGAACTGCCATAGAGCTGACATGGTTAATTATACATGGATACTATATGGATACTGCAATAGCTGTCCGGACGTAGTGCTCAGGACGCTGTAGGTCATGTTCACAACTGAATTTACAGGCAGGCAACTGAGGCCTACTCTGTGCAAGTGATCGGCTCCGGGCTTCGGTCGATTTAAGAGGCATTGTAGCGAGTCATATTTAATCATAGTTCCGGAAGAATACTTGTATGACAATCACGAAAAAGCTAAGAAGAGACTACGTTTTCAGGAAGGCTTGACACTATCCATTTCAGACTTTCTATGCTTTCAACGTCTCATATCTATCAACCTACAGATCAAAACGCATAGAACAATAATGTTGACCCGTTGTATTATGTGGATATGAGGCTTCGTCCATGAGTGATTTCACACTTTCGCCGTCGCGTAAATGATCTCTTCCCTCTTCTGTGATGTTATGCAGCTTAGAATCGCAGTTACTGACGTTTCGGGATAACCTATCAATCCCTCAAGGATCAAGCAGTCTTCATCCTCGACTGTTGATGAGGAGAGGGAGAGGTTGTCCAGAAAGGTCTGTAACTGCCAATTAGGCTGCATAAAATCACAGAATAGCAAAGATCTCAAGCTTGGTACAGCATTCAGAGGGAAGAATAGAGTAGTTTTGGGGTGTCGAGAATAAAGTGCCCAGAATAATATTTGGACCTAGAGCGAGCGGCGGAAAAAGTTAAACCATGATCTTCACATTTAGTATTATTCATTAAATAATATTACGGTGACCAAATAACGGATGAGACTGGCGGACACACAGCACGCGTAAGATAGATTAGAAATGTACACAGAATTTTAGGCGGAAAACCAGGAAAGATAACATGGGGGAACTAGTTTTAGTTGGGAAAAATAACACGAAGCATATCTTACAGGATACAGGATACTCGATTTATCTGTCTCAGGGTAGGGGAGAGTGGAGCGTTATTGTAAAAATTCAATAAACCCTCGGGTTCTATAAAATGCGTTAAATAATATCTTGACTAGCTCAGAAACTGTCAAATTCTGAAGAACTCTTGATTCCTAAAGTTCCAGTTTTGTTAGAAGGAAGCAAACCTAACTGGTGGGGTCTCCCGCTTTCTGCCTTTTGCTGATTGCTGAACCATCTGAAGCCTTCACTATACAACAAGGAAAGATTTCTGAGATTATATTCTGTTATTATTACAGGAATGTTGTATAGACAGACGTCCTCACCTGTCGTGCCATGAAGGTAAGACGAGACAATGACTAACAAACGGACGTACAGGTCCCGATTTGCGAAAAAGACAAAGCCTTTCACCTAGCCAACAAATCCGGACTTGATACGGAACCCTCCGAAAATTCTACTTAAGAGTCACAGTGTATGAGCCGGCTTACCACTCACTTGCAGCTATTCGGAGATTTAAGCAGCAAGGCGAATGCTGCTTTCAGGTGCCTAAGTTTCCCAAGTGATGTCAGCTACATGCTACATTCTCAGGACCACCCGGTCAAAACCTTTACACGACACTGGTTATTTATGGTTCACAAGGCGTTCCAGGCCAGTTTGAGGATAGTCCTTTCAAATTTTATTGCCTTACCTCTTCAACTGAGGTATTTGTGGGTTTGCAGAAAATACGTGGAGTCGAGTGAAATGTGCAAGTTATCATGAACGGTGATAAGGTGAGGATCTGTAAACCTTAAGTCATAACATCTTTGCATTTATTGACCCGAGAATTGTCAAGAAAAATGGAGGAAACCAAGAAACGCGTGAGATAATTTGGCTGATGACGAGATTCGAAATGGTACCTCCAAACTACAAGTCCAGAGCAGTAGGATACTCAGGGTTCCTGAACAATGTGCTCAAAACAACGTGAAGAACTGGCACATACTTACCCTGACCTCTGCGGTGTCTTTTTAAGTCGAGTTGTATTCCAGATTCTGCAGTCTAAAGTTCTGTCAGCAGCGTGCGATTGAAATGCCACGCGCTTTTTATTATTTGGACATTCGCTTAATTCTGTTTACTTCACGTGTATGGTAATTTAATGAACCCAGCTAAACACGGTAAACATTTTTGTAAGTACATTTAATTGAAAACAGAATCCAAAGTTAATTTTCAGTGCTTCCCCAACAACACAAACCTGTTACAATCTGACATATATTCACTGAATATGTATGTTTTTATTACATTCACTTTCTCAGACGTCTAAAACTAATGGATGATTGTCAATCAATGCTGAATTTCTTTTAAAATAAAATTAAACAATGACAACGTTAGACTTTGCAGATCTAACTCCGCGTAGAACACACCCCCATCAAACCCCACACCCCAATCTTCCTGCTCGGCAGGAGCTCCAAGCGAGGATAATTCATGTCACTTAACAACATCGACGAGGCTTTAGCTTTGGCAGTTTTATTGAGCCTCCAAATTGGATTGGTGCCTTGTCGCAAGCAGAAAAGGACGCCAAGTTAAAACAATCACGAGGAGGCTGGGGAAGAAGGGTAGGTGGAGAAGGAAAAAAGGGAATATATATATATATATATATCGCCCATTATGGTGGTGCGACAAAATTCAGAATAAGGCTTTGTTAATAAAAGTAAAACCTTAATCAACAGTATAATATATCTCGCGGCTGGGCATGACAGTCTCTGTAGGCGAAGGAAAGTCCAGGACTTCAATGCATGACTGCCACAGCAATACGTTTATCTTCTTGTAATTACCTGATTCTTCATCCTATTGTCTGACCCCTTATGATATTTCACGAATATTCATCGGTCGCTTCTGAATATTACCACGGAACATAGAGACCTAATGAATGACACCAGAGTGCATCTTGAATAGACTGAAGAAAACAATATATTACAATGAGTTACTTTGTCACAGCATCCAACATTTGGCTTGTATGTAAAAGATGACGGTCCTAAGGGTTCCATTTTGACCCGGAATATCTCTATCTGATAAGCTGCTCTCGTCTTCCCAAGAAGGAACGTTTCACTGAGTTAAATGGAAAGTTTCCTTACTACATATGACCTGCGCTACCGAAGACAGCAACTGACAACCGACAGTAACCTTTGGTCTTTAAACTAAATTTAATTAAGAGGCTCTTAAAGATTATTTTTCGTACATCTACAGAAATTCTGGGCAATGAGGTAAAAATTAAATTCTCTATACACTACAGTCTTTCAGAATTACATCACATATGGCAAAGGAACTGCAGCTGCATTAGATCTACATACTTCTAATATATGAAACAAAAAGTTCAGAGCAAAATTCCTGCAGACCAGAAACACCCATAAATTATAACTGACATCGTCTTTGTGGCCATCAAGCATAGATTCCTGAACGTTCCGGCAAAGGTTCTTTGGAACAGTGGCCATAAATATCGGCCCTTTGTGCCACCCACGGAGATTCTATTGCGCTGCGAATTTCTACTTCGGTCTACGAATCATGATCAGAAGTTTCGATTACCGGCAAGAAGAAAGACAATATTATTTGAACAGGAAGTAGCATCAGCCATGCATTTTAATAATGCTGCTTAATAGTGTCCAGTATAATGTTTCCACCTTTAGTTCTGTTTAAATCAAGAGAAAAAATTAGAACAAAAGACAAACCAACTCTTAGGTATGATAAAAATTCAGATGTTGAACTTGCGAACCTCGTAATAAAAACTAAGTAATGCCTCGACTGCCTCATTAATTTAGTCTCAAAGCAAAATTTCCAATGCGAGACATTATAAGTAGATGATGTATTATTAAAAAATATTTACAGGTATGACTACAAGAAATGACACGCAGCAGTCGGCGAGGCTTTGACGTGACTATTCCAATGGCGCCCTGCACTGCCAGAGATTTTCATCCATCACAGACAGACTGCAAAATGGCCTCCATAAAGTAAAGATTTTTTTTAATGGAAGAGACTTAAATGTAACTACACGTTACGTATTCTTCATTCATCAAACGCAAGATTAGTCAGTTCATCAAACAGTTCCGTGTCTTTGTGCGATCCCAGTCAGCCACTGTGCCACAGCACTCTGCAATAGGGCCATATGCTGAGTAACATGAAACCATTCTACACTTTCACACAATATGCTCTCAAGATCCACTTAAATATTATCCCCCAATCCACATCTAGGTTTATATACCCCAATAATTTTGGGTAAATGAACAAATTAAAAAACATTTCATTATACAATATTTCCCACTCCTTTCAAGAAGTATCTTCATTTTACGATATTCTCTAGTCCTTTCTTACGACTACTCCCCTCTGTTGGGTCCAAATATCCTTCTCGTTATCACGTTCACAAAAACACTCAATTTGTATCCTTCCCTTAAGCTAAGAGTTCAAGTTACATGAATCAACACGCATAAACTTACATTGGACTTCCTCAAAGCCGTATCACAAAGTACTGTTCCAGTAACGCGCCTCTTAGTGAGAACATCCGGGCCTGAGAGGTGTGACAGAAATGTATCCAAGTCTCAATGTGTTAAAATGAGAGGGAATAAAACACGCGTGTGTATGAACAAAGATCGTTAGTGTCTTCTGCGTTCATTCATTAGGAGTACCGAGATTTTCCATGTGCATGATGACGTATCCTTGATTGCAATAGTGAAGTATAGGAAGCCAGGTATGAACACATTGTATGTCCAATACGTATGTGACATCCTCACCAGCAAGAGCAGCAGGTAGAACTGTTATGGCGTCTGCGTCTTCCAAGTTGTTACACCATGCAAAACTGTTGGTGTGCAGACTGTGTGTTTATTCATGCCGATCACGCTACTGAACACACACTGACGTCCAGTACGGGCACAAAGAAGTCATATATTTCATCAGTACCAGGCATTACAATCGACACAGTCGTCACTATATCTAAATACTGATCAGTTCTGCTAAAGGGACGTTGATGACTTAGTGGCCCACAGGGCGGTCTCCCGTTAACGTCATATCGCAGTATGACTGGACTGCGCAGATCTCAACAAAGTGCACGTTATTAAATATCTCGTATCGCAGTCCTTAGCTGCAACACAGGAAAGCTAAATCTCTGCACTGCACTCAATCCTGAAACATTTGCATCCACAAACCGACTTCCCCCAGACGTACCTCAATGTTATACTCGTACGAGTATTTCGCCTCCTTCGCAACCGAAAAACTGCCGACGTTCAAAGAAAACCGCGAACAGAATTTTCTGTGCATTCCTTACAGACACTATTGTAGTTACGCGCCCAGTCCATCTGGATTTCAGGATCCTTAGGATTTGACAGATGAACAATACATCACGGAACTTCCCCGCTATATAACTCCCGATATCACCTACGTGTTATATACCACTTATTTCGAAATGGGCCTAATTTGGTCTTAAATGACTCTTCTTTCAATACTTGTATTTTATGTGTGCCCCTAAAAATAGGGGGCAACATTTTACATCCCTACAAAATAACCAGCAGAATCACAGCTTGATTTCTACAGTTTCAAACAAAGAAACACTGCAAGTTAACAGACAATAAACTGTACCCTGTCAAGCATTTTGCAAATTTGTCATTATTATCTGAGTACTGAGTATCTGTTTCAACAGCGAACTGCTTATTTGGAATTGGTTTTTCCATCTCTAGGATTACCTTTCTTTTGTTCTTCTGTCTTTGACACGAAGCTGCTTACAAAGTCGTCTATCAAACCTACGGGGACTTCAGAAATGCACCGACCTGCTGTACCGAATGTACCTCCCTACTTTGCTCTTTAACATTCTGCAATATCAGACTACCCTCCTTTCTCGTGTAAGTTAAGAGAAGGCCTGCGTAACCTAAATTTCAGGTGTTAACGAGGAGAAAAATTCTTGTTGCGAGACACTTGAATAGGTAAAAAATGATATTGTTTTGTTTCATGAAAAACAATGAAAGAGATCGACCACTTTATGTGTAGAAACCTCTGCATCAATTTAATTCAAATCCGTGTCCGAATGTTTTCAGAGATACAACTGGAGACGGAGAGACGGGCAGAGAATCACGGCCCTTATACACCCTGTAGAAAGAATAACAACAATACAAAGCAAGGCTATCGATTCTAGCCTACCAACTTATTAATCTGCATGTAACGGCAGTTGTGTATGACCGTGGGAAGGTGCTTCCTGACTGACAGCCGTGCATGTCGTGCGTATCGCAATCCTCCGACGTGACCATGCGTTACGGCGCTGAACTGTACGCACTACAGTCTTTGTAACTTAAACTAGCCTGTTCTTACAATATAGCATTCTAAAGAAAATCTCAACAGAACTTTTTCATTTATTTATTTATTGCTTGTTTAAATATAACTTTAGCAGCTTAGACTTCAAGACAGTGGAATGGCACAGTGCTTGAGGAATAATTGGGAAGTATGTGGAAGGAGAGAGCAGGGACGTAATTTTATGTAGTGCCACGACATTTGCCTGGGAGGGAGGGGGGTGGGGGTTGGCAGAGAAATCCTACAAAAAATCCTCAGTCAAGAACACTGCTCTCTAGACCGAAATTTGAAATTAAGAACTCCCAAATAAAAAACAGCGTTGCGTGCCAGTAGACCGGTCAGTTCAGCCCCACGTTACGTACTCAGAATGACGCAATGAAAACGTATGGCAGTATGGTAGAAGTATGGCTACGCAGCAAGTAAAAAATAGAAATATTGCAATATTCTAAGTCTGTCCACTGGAGGACCCAGCAGCATAGTATGATTCAGTTATGTTCCACAATAATAACACGAACACGAAGACAGGGCAAACTACCGACACACAGAAAAGAATGATACAGTCGTTACAACTGCTCACCCAAATTATATACTTACTGTAAAGACGCGAAAATTTCACAAACTGGTCAGCGTTACTGTTAAACAGTGTCTACTACTTTGGCTCTAGAACGATACACATATTTTAAAACAACGTGCCTAGCAAGTGTTTAACAGACACACGGGAATATTACAATTAGCAAATTGAGGCAGCCTACACAAATACAGAAAAATTTGTAATTTTTGCAGGTTGCCTACTGTAGTTATAATGTGGTTATAAGGGCCTGCATATTTAAATAAGAAGACAAAGAAGGTCAGAGAACTTTGAAGCGTAACTACTGGAATAAGAGTTCAGTTTATTTAATTCAGGTATACAAATCGCTGTAACAGAAGCATTACGACTTAACTACTGGTATTCCATCTCCGTTTCATATTTTAATACCAAGCTCCGGACCGTGATTTCCTATACATTGGACCAATACTTACATCAATATTGAAAAGGAGCTTCTTTGAACTGAAAATCGTGATAGTAATGTCCAAGTCCAAAGACAGACCTCTTCTTCACAGGCTAACCTTATAGATTAGGCCCATGTTTACATCTATATAGAAAAGGAGCTGCTTTGCATTGAAAGTCGTGACAGAAATATCCATCTAAATCGAAAGGCACATTCCTTCTTCACAAGTTAATCGTCGTTCCGGTAGTCAAGAAATTCCCCGACTTTTGTTGAAGTCGAAGGGATATCATCATGTTAATAAGAGCCTGTCTTGAACTTGTACATTCATTCAGCCCAAACGTTCATCGTCTACTACTTTACGATCAGTTTTAATACCGTCCTCCTGTCTACGTCTAGACATTCCAAGCGCACTCTAACCTTGAGGTTCTGAGACAAATTATTTAAAGTCTAAGTTATAAGTAATACGTCTATGACCAACACAGCGAGAATGTCTAGCACAGCAACATTTTAGGGACCAAATACTGAGAAATCGTCAGAATAAAAAAAGGAGTCTCATTTCATGTTATAACAAGTTCTCAACAAAAGATACAGAAATAAGTTACGCGTAATAAATCTGCTGTCAGCCTGAAGGTACAATTAACAACCTGTCTATTGACAAGAGTCTGAGCAAAGCACGTGACCATTCCTTCTTTCAGGGCATGATTTATAAATCGTATAGCAATTTTATGTACTTTATGATACTCCGAGTGTGTACGTGACGTCAGATATGCTGGAACGGCTCTTGGAGGGATCACATTGATATGTGACACACCAAACAGGACGAGACCATGCCAGGGGTATCACTTCCACTGAACGGTGACAACACATGTGGCTACCTACACATATAATTTTGAAATGCATTCGTTCCGAATTTGTATTCCTCTCTTGCATTCATGGGCATTTATGGCAGATAAAATCAGTTCCTTCTTCTCTCTGTATTTGTCCTTATAGCATAGAAGTCCCGTGGTATAAATAATAACTAAATTTTCTAGAACTTCATGTCTCACACTAAATAAACTAGTGCGAAACAGACAAACAAACAAACAAATAACCTTTCCCAGTTTTTTCAGTGTTTGAGGACCAGCAGAATATGTGTTTCGGTACGGAAAGAGCCGGAAGGAATTCAAACTCCAGTAGACTTTCATAATTCGTGTTGCAGTGCAAGGAGAGATGTGAGTACGAAAGTTCTCAAAATGGGGAGCCGTGCTTGTCGTAAAACGGTACGTCATATGTCCAGTCAAGTTCATTACTGATACTGCACATCGCAAATGTTCCCTATAAATTTATAGATATTAATGAGATCTATATAACCTGTTCTTTATATACTGCTGTTATATTAAGATATTTTTGAATGCTGGATTGGGTTTTGTGGAATCAACCCTATTGCGTTCGACCTACAATAATTACTCGTAAAATCAAACTTACCAGACGACTCTTATGTAAACGTACATTGCAGTACTTCGTCAAAATTCGCTCAGTAATCCCGGAGATGTCCTGACAAGAGGAGTAAACAGACGCTGCATCCCCATTACCCGTATATGAAAACGTAGCATTGTGTATCTGGGAATTATATTAACCAAACAACCAAATGGTCCCACCCAGAATATTCAGTCCAACTAACACCAAAAAAAAAAAGTTTATATATTCTGAACCGAATGGTAGTAAACTGTGCAATTATTTAACCTGCACTTTTCTTCTTCGTGACAGAAAGAGAGTTTTCTCCTGAGAGGAGAGGGTTACACTAACTGAAATGTTATTGTTGTATGACTTTGAATAGTGACATTATTACAGTGTCAAAGGCGTTTGAAAGCAAACACCTGCAACAGCTTTACACTTGATTCAGGTAATTTACGCAGAGCAGACAGGCATTAACACAAGTTATCCCATTTCAGCCAAAAATTACATGTCTGCGTATTAATTATATTATAATAAGGCTTGGGAGAGGAAAAAAAAGTATTAAAACACGCAAGATTTAAGGTCTTCACTGTTGTTAGAATTTACTTTTTGTCTGATGAGGTTTAAACCGTTTAGTCTTGTAGGTGACTACCGACGTTTAGGGGCAGCTTGCTACTTCCAACTACAGCGTGTTTTTTTTTATGTTTTACTGACCGTGCATCTCAGTATATTTATCTTCTTAATTAACCAACTTGATGCACAAAATTTTTGTTTTACAAAAAGTTTATTTCATGCCTCTACATGTTTCAAGCACATGTACTCATCATCAGGATGTCAAAATTGTATTATACAGCCTCTGGTATCATCACACCTATAGATGGCCGTCTCGTGCACAGGTTGAGAGTCCTCTCACAACCTGTGCACGGAACGGCCACCTATAGGTGTGATGATACCAGAGGCTGTATAATACAATTCTGACCTCCTGATGATGAGCACATGGTGCTCAAAACATGTAGAGGCATGAAATAAACTTATTGTAAAACAAAAATTTTGTGTATCAAGTTGGTTAATTACTAAGTTATAGTGTGTATGTTCCAATTTGCCGGAAAATTTGTACACTGAAAGCGTTGGTAACATCCTACATCAGTACAAGGTGTCACAACTCA
>Ga0136643_10010847_pt1 | contig 13476 bp, 10 predicted proteins | sample TergutLab28metaG_FD_96883 | JGI IMG/M metagenome (GOLD analysis project Ga0136643, IMG submission 96883) | Labiotermes labralis P1 segment gut microbial communities from Petit-Saut dam, French Guiana - Lab288 P1 (version 3) (version 3) | ecosystem: Host-associated > Arthropoda: Insects >...
TCTGTATGCAGCAAATTACGATATGAAATTCTGTTGTTGTGGCTTGTAGCGTCATCTTGATACCGAACTTCTAATTGCCAACCTAGTTCACCATGTGGGAACAGCAAAGTGAAGTACAGTAAAGGCAGGTTCGCATCCCTAATTTGCTCCAATTCTCCAACTCGCTGGTGCAAATTAGTCTCGTTCGGGTCCCACAATATCGTCGAAGTAAAATGGCAGCCACCTCGTTACACATGGGCAATTAACTCCCAGGGATTACCAATCGAACTCTGAAAACTTCTTGATTTCTTATAAATTCGCCAGCTTGCAAGAACATTTCGACTAGATTTAGTAACCGCTGGATTTTTACCACTATCTCCCTGTCCAAGCCATCCGTAACACCGTGTCGCATATTTACATGTGCTTCCATATCACTATCGAAAACCTTCAAAGGGCAGGCGCGACTAGCACCCAAGTACTTATAGTCCTTTTTAATAAAACCCCTGAGAATGTCACCTTGGTGCCGAAACATGTAGGAGTTGGTACTATTTATTTTTTTAATTTTAATTAGTGCATCTGGTTGGTTAAAATATGGAAAACCGATTTTTACCTGCTTCTACCTCCATTCTCAGCCCTATCTTCATGTGATACCGCCGTTTTTGCATATTACAAGACAAGTGTAATACAGTTGCCTTCCACAGTGCAATAAATGAGATTTGAACCCACATAATTTATACTGATGGGTCCTTGATTAGGTTATGGATGACAATTACATAAATTAGCATTTTTCTGTCAAGGACATATGGTGTAAAAGTGAATTGATATCATGAGCAGACATTGTACTTCTCAGAAGTATGTGATGCAATATGAACCATAGACCCACTGAAGGTGTAAGTCTTGGGCAAAAGTCTCTGTCCTGTACCTAACCTGGTCCAGATGTAGCACCAAAGCAACTTTGAAAACCTAGGAGTTGCTTCTTAATGGAGACATACTTTATTAATGAATCTGGTAAAAAGGAAGTGCTAACAGCAGCAGCACCACAGCTTAGGTTGTGAAATTTATTTCTTGTTCATTTTTTTTGTTATTGTCAGCATATTTTTATTGCACATGATGTATAGGCAATTACACTGTAAAAACTATGCTTACACTTATATTCATACATTCTTCATTCCGTATATTGAATATGGCAGGTCAGACCTGAACTGTTTTGAGAACCAATTTAACAGCTACAATTCAATTCTCATTTATTTAAATGCTAGCTTCACAGCACAATAGCCAATTACAAAAATGCCACAGAATAATGACACTCAAAAAAAAATCAAAATCAATAAAAATTAGACTTACTGCTTAAACTCAAAAACACAGGCTAGCTAAATAATTGAAACCATATGTCATATGCAACATGTTACTGCTGTAAACTGTCAAAGATCTAATTTGGTTACTCAATATATCTATATCACTGCATACCAAATTTACAGCATCTAGTTGAAGGACAATTTTTGTCTTGCAGAACACTGGGTGAAATTTCTAACATTACAAGAAGGAACTTGGAGACTACTATTATCAATCATGGAAGGATAAAATTTAGATCTTGGAAAAACACGAATAATAAAAAAAGAGCATCAAATTGATGCCTCGTCACTTGTACAGTACGTAACTGCAGCAGCATAACTGTAAGGAATATGAGGAAAAAATGTCTCAAAGATAGAGAACATTCTTGCTTATTAGCATTAGTAGTCATAATATTCCAAGCAGGCAAGGCATATTCTAATTTGAATAATATAAAATACAACAATAAACACTCAACAGTACAAAAGCAGTATGTCAATGCATGTATGAGTCCCAACATTTTGAGTGATGAATAAAGACTGCAGTACCCAAAAGAACTCCTAGATGTCTGATGGAGTCAGTATGAGTTGTGCATTTATCAGTTTGTAAATATGATTAATTGTATTATTTTTTCTTGTAAAGTTGATGACTTTAGTTTCGTCAGTATTAAGTCAGCAGCACACCGATTGCAGAGCTTATGGAATGAGCAATTCTGATAGTGCCAGTAAACAGAAAATATTGTGAGTGCTTAACAGAATTGCAAAGGACAGTATTAAATAAATAATTGGAGCCCAAGGGCATATCCTTGGGCAACACCAGAGAGCACTTCAGAGGGTGGCGAATATATACTGTGGATTCAGACAAAACAACCACTAGTTATGTAACAAAGCAACTAAATGATATAACTATCAGAGAGATCATATATAAAAGAAGTGTACTAGGAATGACAGCAAAGGAAATGCTTACATCTAAATGAAATCAACTTGTCATTGTGAACAAACTAATAGGGTTATATAGTCAGATATATAACAAATTGGTAATAGAAGATTTGCACTACCTGATGATGATCATAATAATAATACTCAGTCAACTTTCTTCTTTTTTTAATATACACTCATCATCTTTGCTGTCAACAAGTCCAACAAGGTCATACACAGTAAAGAAACAAGCATTATTTTTAAAATGACAATGTTCTGTGATAAAGAGGAAACAAACACATTTCAATTTCCCAGTGAATGAATGAAGTGAAAGAAAATCATAAGTATAACACTAAGTATGTACAATGACAGTGTTAATACTATCTGACAAATTTAACATTTAGTTGTCCCTGTGCACACCATGAAGACATGTGAGAGAGGAGGTACAACTCCACACATTAACCCTGTACTCTTGCACATGCCCACGGACAATATCCTGGCAGCCACTGTCGAAATCCAAGACAAGATGGGACCAATTGGTTGCCCGAAAACGGTAAAAAAATTACCATTACATGTTGCATAGTAACACAGAACAGTGCAGTTCTAAAACTGCTTCTTAAGTCTCAGCTCACACCTCACAGACAACACACACTGTCCAGATCTTACTTTTTAAAGCAACCTCAGTTCATAGCCCACACAGACGACATTCTCTCACAAGCTCTATCGTAACCACGGCAATCCAGACATGACATCCCCAGTTACCATGGCAACCTGTCTCATTTCATCTTATCTCACATATGTCCCAACTTTAACCCTAATATCATCTCCTTAGCAATTCACATTCAAAGTTAAAAAGAGAAACATGGCACTCTACATAAGGTGGGCAAACTGCAGGATTTCATTACGTGAATCATTTTGAGTACAAATGCTTTATCAACTTATGCCTGATTATCAAACATTACATCGTTAAAAGCACTTTAAAACTGCAAGAAATGGAGCAATACTGTCAGTCCTTGTGAACCAAGTGCATACTTACTCCCATCTCTGTCAAGCACTACTGCTTTGTATCATACTCATTTCTATCCATAGGCTTGGCCTGCAAGCTCACCAGATCTCATGTCCCCTCAAATACTTAGTTGGTACATAAAGGACACAGACTATTGGCAAAAATCACAGGCAAAAGAAAAATTCTTGGAGCAAATCATGGAGTCTGCTGACTGCTTAGGGGAGAATAATGAAATTACCAGAAAGGCAATAAATTTTCTGAGACAAAAACCGTTGTGCATTCAGAAAAGCAGATATCATTCTGAACAGTAATCAAGGGAAATTACTGAGCACTGACATCCATTGATACTGCCCAATCAAAACAGATGTTTTTCTTCGTTCTGTAACACAACAACTTTCACTAAAATAACTTAGTATACAGCTATAAATCAGTGTCCTTCTTTTGTGGTATTCAAAATTTTTTTAATGTTGTGCACACAGTAGGGTAAAACATAATTCCTGTCTTTATTGTGTCCTGTTCCAGTACACAAAATGTCTAACAGCTTAAGACCTAAGGACATCTTTCTTTCATGCCATTATCTGACATAAATTTCTTTTTTATTTGTACAGCATGATGCAACATACATATTGTATTCAGTTATGACCATGTTGGGTAACCTGGAAGAGGGCTCATTTAAGAGGGACTTATATGTAGGAGGAGGCTATGGAGATGGGCATCTACCTCCATAGGTCCATTTGGAAAACTGGGGGTGTCTGTTTACTGGGAAATTTTTAGATAGATGAAAGAGGGATCTGGAGACACAGCATCCCTCTCTATAGGTGCTTTGTGAGAGGAACCTGGAGGAGGTCTCCCTTACTGGGGACTCTGAAGGATATGTTAAGGAAGGCTCTGATGATGGGCATCTCTCTCCATAGGGGCCCACTGGGGAACTTTGGAGGGGGATCGTATACCAAGGACTTCGAAAGATGAATGAACTAGGGCTCTGGAAACAGTGCACCTCTCAGTGAGGGAGCTCTAAGAGGAGAACCTGGAGGGAGCGCTCCTTTACTGGGGACACCGAAGGATTTGCCAAGTAAGGATCTGGAAATTGGCATGTTTCCATAGGAGGTCCATCTTGGGGAGCGAGGGGACGCTCCTTTCCTATGGCCTTCAAGAGAAGGGTGAAATTTCTTTCCTTAGGAATTCAAAAGACATGGAACAGAAAGTTCTGGAAAAGGGCAACTCTCTCCAAAGCATCACCCGTTGGGCAACCTGGAGGGGGATGTTTTACTGGGAGTTTTGAGAGACAGATGGAGGGCTCTGGAAATGGAGCATCTCGAATTAATTTGGGCTTTTTTTTTTTGATTCAGTTTATGTTAGGAGCCAAATCTGGTGGCAATCATGTTAGGATCCAAATCTGGTGGGAATCTTGAACTGCTGTGAAGCACCAGGGCTCCCAGACTTAGCATCAGAGTATGGGGTGCAAAGGGCATCTTTTAAGGCCTAGGTGCATTGGGACCGAAAGGGCTCACACCCAGTTAACTACTATATGCTCTGTGTCTAAATGGCTTCTTGACCAATTTCTCTTAATCCCTTGATTTGTTTTCTCCCTTACAATTTGCGTGTGTACACACACACACACACACACATGCGTGCGCACCTGATTATACACATCTCAGGAATATGCAGATTAACAATGAATGTGTTGACATTTTTATCAGACTACTTTGTTTACTGCCTTCCTAATAACATGAATCAGTTATATGCAAACTCAACTATATGCATGTGTAGATATGTTACCAGAAGACACTTTAGCCCAAATACTTTATTTCACACATCACAAGTAGATTGGCATTCAACACTATGTATGTGTTGATGTCTTATCAGATGGTTCTGTTGACTGAATGCCTTACTGTACACTTTACACATATACAGTCACTCACCACTATGCATGCATTGATGTGTTTTCAGATTGCCCTGTTGACTGAATGCTTTATTACAAACTTCACAAGTATAAGTTCAATCATCACTATGTATGCGTTGATGTCTTATCAGATGGCTCTTGTAACTGAATGCTTTGTTACACACATCACAAGTATAAGGGCGCTCACCACTATGTATGCGTTGATGTGTTATTAGATGGCTCTGACGACTGAATGCTTTATTACACACTTCACAAGTATAAGGTCGCTCACCACTATGTACGCGTTGATGTGTTAGCAGATGGCTCTGACGAATGAATGCTTTATTACACACTTCACATGTATAAGGTCGCTCACCAGTATGTATGCGTTGATGAATTGTAAGACTGCTCTGTTGACTGAATGCCTGATTACACACATCACAAGTATGAGGGCGCTCACCAGTATGTATGCGTTCATGTATTATCAGATGGCTCTTGTCACTGAATGCCTTATTACACACACCACAAGTGTAACGATACTCACCACTATGTATACGTTGATGTTTTATAAGACTGCTCTTGTGCCTGAATGCCTTATTACACACATCACAAGTATAAGGTCGCTCACTACTATGTATGTGTTGATGTGATATCAGATGGCTCTGACGAATGAAGGCTTTATTACATACTTCACAAGTATAAGGTCGCTCACCAGTATGTATGCGTTGATGAGATGTAAGACTGCTCTGTTGACTGAACGCCTTATTACACACATCGCACGTATGAGGGCGCTCACCACTGTGAGTGTGTTGATGTCTTATCAGATGGCTCTTGTCACTGAATGCCTTATTACACACATAACAAGCATGAGGTCGCTCACCACTATGTACACGCTGATGTGTTATCAGATGGCTCTGACGACGGAATGCTTTACTACACAATTCACAAGTATAAGGTCGCTCACCACTATGTATGCGTTGATGAATTGTAAGACTGCTTTGTTGAATGAATGCCTTATTACACACATCACAAGTATGAGGGCGCTCACCACTATGTATGCGTTGATGTCTTATCAGATGGCTCTTGTTTCTGAATGCCTTATTACATATATCACAAGTATAAGGATATTCACCCCTATGTATACGTTCATGTTTTATAAGACTGCTCTTGTCACTGAATGCCTTACTACAAACATCACAAGTATAAGGTCGCTCACCACTGTGTATGTGTTGATGTGTTATCAGATGGCTCTGACGACTAAATGCTTTATTACATACTTCACAAATATAAGGTCGCTCACCACTATGTATGTTTCGATGTCTCATAAGACTGCTCTGTAAACTGAATGTCTTATTACATACTTCACAAACATTTGGTTGCTTACCACTATGCAAGCACTGATGTCTTATCAGATGGCTCTTATTACTGAATGCCCTATTGCACACTTCACATGAATATGGATGCTCACCCTTGTGTATATTACAGGAATATCTGCATTCAGCACTGTGTACGTGAAGTTGTTCATTCACATTACCCTGGTAAAAACACAAAGTTTAATTATTAGGATATATTCTGATAGAAAGAACATTTTTATAGCAATGCATATATTAAATAAAAATCCATTGTATTTGAAGAGCTGTGTTATTAGTCTACTGTCCTTTATGCAGAAAAGATGCAAAAATTGGTGACTAGGAATATCAAGAGTGAGTGACTGGGGTATTTCCCCTACACCTATAACAATGTGCCTACAAACCAGTTAAGTCCACAGAAACCGCAATGCACCATGTGATTACACATATACAGGAAGCAGTGGAAAACAGGAAGTTACATTTGAACTTTCCTAGATATTGAGGGAGCTTCTGATAGCACCTGACATGACATAACAAAGGCTGCCAAATGGCATAGGCTTGGAGATACACTCCAGTGATGGATTGGCTCTAAACTGGGTGGCAGAAAAAGAGTCACACTCACAGGAGAACCACTGGAGGGGTCTGTGGCCAAGGGCTGTCTGCAGAGCTGTGAAGACTGTTTGTAGATGAACTCATAGAGGGACAAAGGAATGGCTGTTATACACTGGGGTATGTGCTAACATCAGCAGAAAATTCCCAAACACTGTCTCATGGCTTCTTCAGAAGGCTTTGAGTATGGGACAACAGTGGTGAAGTAGAACTCAAATATTAATCCATCCACAAAAGGTTCAGTAACTGGATCAATATCTTATGAAACCAGGTCACTTAGATGAAAATGCAAGCAGGACACTGTTCTTTGTTCAAAGTGTGGGGCTGCTAAATGCAAGAAAATAAGGGCTGCAAAAAATGATTATATATAGTCAAAGTGCATAAGTCACTACTGGGTCTGACCTTCTTGTAGTCCATTGTGTTCTATAATATGAGCACATTAAAGACACTAACAAAGCCTTGATAAACCAAGCAGTTTTGCTGACATCTTCTAAACATGGGCAAAAATTCCAATTACATTGTGGTTTATCATGACTTTCTAATATGAAACAAAGAGCTAGCTGGAGGTTAATCACACTTACAAAATGCTATGGTAGATCAGTCTTTAGAACAGTCCATCCCCAGTCCCCAGTCAGAGCCAAACAAATGCTGTCCACATATTCCAAAACTACTTCTTCAAAATACATTTCTATTTCCATTAATGGCTATGAATTCCAAAAAGTCTCTTCTCTTCATGATTAATCCGAACTTCAAAAGGTATATGGCACCAACAATATAACACAAAGCAGGAAATAGTTAAATGTAATTTCACAATTTCCTTTTTAAGGGGGCAATAAATGGCCTAAAAGCATGAGCTGTCAACACCTCACACACCCTGAAGCCTTACCTCATGTTCAGTCTTGATTGGTGGAAATGTTTTAGCGTCCGGAATTTCATACTTTATCTCTAGGAACTCTTCAACTTTAATACTGACTTCTTCAGTCCCATCAACATCACTCGTTACACACATCTCACTACAGGAACCAGTTTCACCTTCCACACAACACATGCAGTTCTGTAACACCACCACACAAATCATGGTTGCCTTCAGTCACCATATGAAACAGGACACATCTATTGTAAGCATTCTGCATTGCACAGAACTGATAATGGCTGTTTGTTTGGGGTTTTTGTACAGTAACAATTTAAAAACATGACTAACAAACAACCTCCATTGAGAACTCTTCTTTCTCATACAATCATGGCTGCTCTAGTCAAGAAATTCAGAACCTTGAAAAGAACCTAACTGGTGATGACAATCATAAAAGACTGCATATAAAAATGTGAACACAATATTCATTGTAACAATATACCAATGAAGATGTCTTGTGTACTTTGGTGGAGATTACGATGTACAGAAAAAACTTCAACTCTTATCATGAGCCTAACAAAAACAATCCAATCCTCCCATTCTATTTCTTCCAAACATTGACATTACATTATCCTCCCAAGTGGTTCCTCCTATTCAGGTTTTCTACACAAACTTTATATTCTTTTCTTCTTTACTATATGCATGCTACATTCCACATTATGTATTATGTTATTAATATCTGGTTAAGAGTAACACACATTAAGCTCACTACATACTCTTCTGCAACCCTCTTTTCCTACCTCCCTCTCACATCAAATATTCTCACCACCCTGTTCTCACAAACCCTCAATCTGTGTTCTTCTCTTGACATAAGACATCAAATTTCACACCCACACACAATGGCAGGAACAGTGTCAGTTTTACATATCAGTACATGCAACATTCTGAACTGAATGGTATCAAGTACTGCCTGAACATATACTGCTCTTTTTTTACAAGCTAATGGTCCTTCACAAATTTTGAAGGATTTAACATATCTTAAACAGGACTTGCAACAAATTGACAGTGGTACATCACAAGCAATGTGACATAAAATACAAATTGCTCGAAACTTTACCATAAGGACTGCTCATAATCCATTCTCCACAGTCCAACTGTTTCATTAATATAGATTACTAGAAAAGCGAGACATTCTGAATATTTATTAAATGGGAACAACACTCAACAAAAAGGCATAACTTAACTCAGGTTCCATAGTTATTACATGGTCTGCCATTGGTTCCTAATTATCTCTCTCTGCTACATGAATGAACCGTGACATGTGCAGCTTTAAAATGGGCCATCACACTTCCACCATGAGAAGACATTAGACATGATTCATTACAAGAAATTCCCTTTTACAGAACTTCAAAGGAAATGACCGTGTTCAGAGTAGCCTTCCAGGAAAACTGTCATGAATCAAACACATCCAATCCAAACCTCCAGTTTCATTTTACCAACATGTCCTTTGGTATTATCTTCAAAGCAGTATGGGGCAGCATAGACAGTACAATAACTAGGGCATAAGCTGGAAGAACTGGGGATCAAAACGTGGCATGAGCAATACTACTATCTCTTCTCAAAAGCATGCAGACCAGCTCCAGCACCCACCCAACCTCAACCTCAATGAAAATTAGAGCTTTTTCTCTGGCAGTAGAGTGGCTAGCGCAGACAGTCTGACCACCCACATCCATCTACAGCCAAGTTTAAAAATCAGAAAAGCCATACCTCCACTCAACCTGTCTGCTACCATGGCACATATTGGGACAAATGTATTTTACCTTTACCTCCAACCTATGTACATATCACTCAAGAGGTCACATCCTTTCTGGTCTGATAAAGGAACCTTTTCATACATTACTAACCTTTTACATGCACTCTACATGAAGAATTTATGTTCATTTATACAATTACATTAACATTATGAACAGTTTCATTAACCAAACTCATTATACAATTTTTTGTGTCCTGTCATTAACTACCTCTAAAGGTCAGATAATCTCCTGATAACTTTTTCTTCAAAGTCCCTCAAAACACGTTTTTCTTTCAATGTAAGAAGTCACATTTCACACCCATAAAAATGAAAGGAATATTTGATTTATTGGTGGATCACACATTACATTGCAAGTGGTACTTCACATGCAGTGAGTCACAAAATAAAGATTTCTTTCCTTAAAAACTGCTCGAAATCCTTTCTCTAAAGTCAAATTTCTGTTTCACAAGGACACACTGATATACTGGCAGACAATTCTGGACACAGTCTGTATTCATCTGGCCCAGGAGAGGTACAAGCAGTGGCCTCTACTAAATATGGTAAAGACAAATTTAATATCACACCTTTCCTGTGCAACTGCAGTGTATCTGCAGTACTTAATACCAACTTGTTGCACAGTCTTTACGTATTCCTCCCACATCTTTCGGCCTCAGTTTTTGGCCATCTTCGTGGAGCTTTGAGTGCAGTAATAAACTTTCGGGTTCCGTGAAATGCAGGGAATTTCTTGACTAGCTGCAAACCAGTTAGCTTCTCAAGAAGGACTCTGCACCACAGAGTACGTAAGTATATGGTAAAGACAGTTCAGGTTCCATACAATACAGGAATTTCTTGGTTTGCTGAATACCTGTTAGCTTGTCAGCAATAACTGTCTGCACTGAGGTACACACATGGATATACAGAAACAGACAGTGATGGGAAACCACATGCAGCATACCTATCACATGTGGCTAAACAAGAGACACACAGACATTCAGCTTATCCCTTCATACTGCGACCTTACATGTTATTGTGTTTAATATCATGGGTGGGTACCAAGCTTTCAAAGCAGCATACTACCTCCGTCTTCACCGTAAAGTCACACCTAAACACCACACAACACACTGCCAGAATGCGGATGCGACAGTACAAGCTTGCACAACTGTTAACACCAGTTACACACATAACATACTGTAACAGCAGCCTTAACTGCTGGTAACGCTACTGCCAAATGATTCCTCTGCTCTTATATCAGTGACCTCACTTCCATCAGCACAAACAGTTAGACCTCCCACTGCACACAGATCGTACTGTTTCCCCTAAATCTATGCTGTTCTGTAAACCACCACACACTTCTCAGTCAGCACTGTGCTCTCATTATATACAATAAAACACACAAACATTATGACCATTTGTGATGCATGAACCTCCCTAGCAGTCAAGTATCATACATTGACAGACAGGTTGTTTCCTGAAACTGTAGTACTCACAGTGGAATGATGTCACTTGTTGTTTGCTGTCTGTGTTCAGTCACTCAATCTACAGCTGGTGGTCACAGAAACATATACTGGTAACATATTGTGACAGGAAGACTACTGTAGACTTGCGCAGACACAATGTGACAACTCAGACTGCAGCACTGCCTACCTCTCTCATCACAAGACATTCCACAGTAATCAGCTGCATCAACTGTGTTGCATCTACTGAACAGTCATGCTCACAGTGCAGTACACATTCTCGCTGCCAAGTAACATACAGCCTACTGAATACTATCACCTGAACTTCACATAACTGCAGTCAATGTTCTGTTTCTAACCTTGGCCACACATTCTGACACAGTGCAATATCACCATCACAACTGTACGATATCCAACTGCAAGACGGATTGTTATGGTGATGTTTTACATCATTTATAATTTTGTTTTGGATAAATAAAAACATCTGATCAAATTAGCATTAAAATATTAATATTTTAGCATCCATTTACATTTACAATCACATTCAACTGTTTATGCTGTTGAGTGCAGATTCATTATGGAAATATATTCAAAGTTGTCATAACATTTATTACTTACTGTTACTTTTATTTTATCATTTTGACAACTCTGATAAAGAGGTACTATTCTGGCACTCTCAATTGTTTTGCATATTTCACGTGCAGCTCGTTCATCCCCTGTTCTTACACAACATCAATACTGACTGCCCCAAGCACGATGGCAGCTGGTGATGACAGGTGCAAAAAAGGAAACAAGTAATAATTTGAAAAGAGAGGTATCAGACGCAATGTATCAAACAGGCACATCCTGCTGATTCACATGCACAAACTAAAAAGATGTGAAATGCACACACAAAAAGAGTGTGTAACTAAATACAATGTACAGTACAACACATGCGCGCGCGCACGCACGCACGCACGCACACACACACACACAACACCACAAAACACACCGGCACAAAACACTCACCTCCTGTTCAGCCTTTACTGTCTCCATTAACTGTACGTCATCCTCTTCAGTTTTAATTTTAATGCAATCCTCTGCCCCCACATTCTCAACACCTACTGTGACTGTATCAGTTTTCTCCTGCAAAGTTATCACAAAAAAAAAGGTAATTCTGCTACATGTGTAGCACTGCTGGCAACAGACAAAAGTGTCAAACAAAGCATAATCCACAAGAAGGAGCAAAGAATCAACCAACAGAAGAAGAAGAAGAAGTGGAAGAAGAAAAGAAGAGAAGAAAAAGATAGGAAAAAGAAAAAGAAGAAAAACACCACCACCAACTCTTAAATGACCAAACTTGGAAAACCAGTCTGAAGAAGTAAATTATATACGAGCTTCAGGAAAAGTGCCAGATAATGGCTGTACAGGACCAAGGATTTAATACATTTTTGGCAAATACATAATTTTTATGAAAAGTTAAGTTGTGATTGGTCTTTCCTCTCCTCTATCCCACACAAAATGATGCAACATTCAACTGCAGCTATACAGTAAGCAGACAGCACATTACTACCTGACATCACAACTCAACAATATTCATTTGAAATGTGCACATCAAAACTGTATGGACACTCCATTGATACTGCATTGTCCACTGATACTGGAACCAATTCAAAATACTGGAAATATGGCAATTAACTAACAGTGGGTATCAAGACCTCCAGCATCATTTGTTAATACCTGACCGATTTTTAAAAAGAATATCAGATCCACTCCGCACTGCAACTGCAAGAACATGTCAGCAGGACTGCCATTATTGTTCTCTGTTTTGGCTGTGAGCAACAACTACAATAAATTTCCTCTCAGCACATTTGAACATAACATTTATGGTTAATATTTTACTTCCAATGTGTGAACTGTACAATTCACAGCCAGCATTGTGCTCTCAGACAGTTTTTGACCGTATGTGCCTACAAATACTATAATACTACGACACTGTGTCAGCTCTTAACATTGTAACAGATACAAAGTTCCAGACATACAACCGGACTATAAATCAACCAATTCCAGTAGTTCAAAGCGTCCAAAACAACACACAAAAATATACATCAACAACCACCACCACAAAGATCACCTCAAAATGTGGCTCACCTCAGGTTCACACTCTTGTGGTACACAAAATGCATCAGTTTCAATCCCAAAGACATCCTCTTCATTATGAATGCTCACATCTGTTTCTACTTTGACAGTATCAATTCTCTGTTTTAAAATTACAAACACAAAATAATACCAATACCTGACACAATCCTTATGCTTTCAGTATATAAACA
>Ga0136643_10010849_pt1 | contig 13475 bp, 8 predicted proteins | sample TergutLab28metaG_FD_96883 | JGI IMG/M metagenome (GOLD analysis project Ga0136643, IMG submission 96883) | Labiotermes labralis P1 segment gut microbial communities from Petit-Saut dam, French Guiana - Lab288 P1 (version 3) (version 3) | ecosystem: Host-associated > Arthropoda: Insects >...
ACCAAACTAAGCCAAGCCAAGCCAAACTAAGCCAAGCCAAGCCAAGCCAAGCCAAGCCAAGCCAAGCCTAAGTATTTACTGGGGGGAGGGGGGCGGAGAATTGCGGAAAGCGCAAGTCGACGACCCCCTGTCTGTTAGCCATTCCTACGTTTGACCGCTTAGCTGGGCTCAGTAACAGGGGATTTTGCTTACGCTAACGATTTTGAAGTCAGGCTGAGGGCCTTGACTGATCTTGCCAAAGACTAGGGCCTAGTTGCCCTGGACTAGGTATGGGAGTGATAAACTTTGGTTGGTTGGTTGGCTGTCTGGGTTCCGAGCCCAGACTGGCTCTGTCGCATACTGGTGTTATGCCACGTTTGTCAGGCGCTTAGGTGAAGCCGCAGCTCCTGGGGGAGGGAAGTGCGGGCCTTGCCCCGACTTTGCATCGAATACCTTGCCATTTGCCCTACAACCGAGGAAAATCACGGAAAACCTCAGTCAGGGTAACTGAAGGGCTCTTGGCTGAGCAGTGCCGAGCGCGATTCGTTTAGTTGACTTGGCCATCGCGGCCGATGGCCCTGACTGGCCTGCTGTCCCCTGCTGCCCTTGGCTTTCGCGTCAGGCGACGGGGTCAGCCCTCGGTCAGCTTAAGTATCTGCCGAGTTGCCGTACTAGGGGGTTCCCCACATCAGCTAACCTTCAATCAAAGCTCTCGGTCAGGGCTCTGATGTGGTCGGCAAACAACGGAACGCCCATATCCTAGTGTATCTGCCTGTTACTTACGTACCAAGGGGCACCAGTAGCGAGGCGAAGACACTTGGATTGTAACGCATGTAACTTCCGGACATTGGAGCGGGCAGCGGATCTCCACGCGGGGCACGCATAGTCCATTAGGGGCCGGATGAGCTTCTTATAAAGCAGGACTCCGTTCCTGACCGACAGATCACTCTTTCTATTTAGGAGGGGGCCCCAAAGAAAACGGTCCCCTGCAAGCGGAACTACCTTCAGGAAGTCTCGCATACCAGCTCTGCCAACTAGCCAATGGCAAAGCAGACTGGACAGCAGGAGACCGCAATAATAGGAGCTTATTCTAGCCAATGAGATTAATTCATTCGAAAAGGAGCAACTGTCCACAACACATCGAGAAGAAGCTCAGCAAGACAAAAACCCGACAGGACACACGACGCCCGACTGCCGGCCACGATGCCTCGTGGACCGGGCACACCACCGCTCATCCGGACATACAGCAAGCAGCCCTCGGCCAGCAACAACACCGGCCATTAGCTACTGAGGTTCATCATGGCCCTCAGGTCAAGCCCATCCGTGCATCAAGCGGTACACCATCACCCGCGGCTGACCGGACGCTTCTGCACGACATCACACCGCAGAGACGTCGACCGAGCGGACCAGTTGCTTCCCATCCAGTAGGAGGTTTTTCACACTACACGCCCAGCTGCAGACCAGAACTGTATCACGACCATTAAGTCGTCTCCAGACTGTACAACCAAATCTTGACATTAATAAATATTGTTATATATTTGTGGTACTGTAGTTGTCAATACAATGCAACCCTACAGTACCTCCACAGGGTAATGCGTTTGTCCTATGGTCGTCTGCGTGGCACATAATGGCTGCCTTCAGCATCCGGTGTAGGCGTCTCACAAGGCCGTAGGAGGCAGGATGATGGGCCGTTTTTTGACAGATGTGTATTGCAGATTTTCAGCAGGGCTTGGAAAAGTTGAGACTCAAATTGTCGCCCCTGGTCTGTGGCAATGATTTGAGGACAACCAATATGGGATATCCATCCATGCAGCAGGGTGCATGCTACAGTGTATGCGGTGATATCCGGGATGGCAGTCAAAGATGTTTCATGTACATACCTTGAAGATGGAAGCTGCTTGGTACTCTGGGACGCAGCAACTTCTGCGTTTTCTCCTGACATTAGAAGAGCATGTTTAATGTGCCTGAACAGCTTACTGTCATCACTGGGCGAATTTTTAATCAAAACCTGAATAAGCAATCAGTTGCTGTGTAAAACTGAAACATTATGTATATGTCTGTAGACATGTGTATGAGTCAAATTGACTGTCCATTGGAACTTTACAAAAACAACATAATCAATTATTTTCATTGCAGCAGTTTGTTTGTGTCATGTTTGCACTAAATAACATTCTTGCCAACACACATTTTAGTGTGAATTCTGTGATAGAGTTCAATATTGAGATTGTTATGAAAAGTAACACTGATCATATTAACTTTACAATGTCATTTCACAACCTCACAGGCAGTGACAAGATTCTTTGTGTATTATGCTAAGAAGTGCTATCTCTAGAATGAGATACAATGACAGTTACAAATGAAAGCAGTAATTTTTTAGAAGGTGGTTTAGAAGAAAGGGACAGTCATTAAAATTTCCACAGCATGCATGGAATTCACAAACCTGCTGAAAAAATAATTTCGGGATATCATGGGGAATACCACTTGTCTGCAAACTGGAAATTATGTAGTTCTGTCATAAGGCCTGTCAAGTACATATAGTTAGAGTGCATGTGAAATATCTTTGAACCTGCGAGACTAACTGAACATGTACTATTATGCTGGCACACGTGACACTTCTTTCCTTCATACCAACAGATCTGAGGACATCAGTTACTTCTAGTAACAGGCATGCACGTGTTATGTATGTGTGTGTGTGTGCATAATATCTTGCTTCTTTGTAACTCCATATTGCAGTTCACCAAAATTAGTAAATTTTGATGTTGTAAAGTACCAACTGTGTTGTGACATAATTGTTGTTTATTCTTCAGTTTAGTTTAGTTTATATATTAGTCCAAATATCATACATATGATAGCAGACTCATCAGTTCCTAGTGATACATGAGTACATGAAGTAAGATAAATCCAACAGCTACATAACATATTATTCTACAAATGATTTCAGAACTACTTATTCATAGTGTAATTAAGCTTAAATTAAATACTGAGCTAATGAAGTTACATAGTTACAAAGCTACAAATTCTTCCACTGAGTAAAAAGAATACAGAAGAAGAAATGATTTCAATTCCTTCTTTAAGACAAACACGTTTCAGTACCTATTTTAGCATCATCATCATCAGTTGTACAGATAAAAACAACTGTAAAACAGGTAAGTGATAAAAGAGTTTAAGCACCAACAAATCAAATCAATATGGTGTGTGTGTATATAAAACATAAAAGTCGCAACTAAATAGTATCAACATAAAAGAGTGTAAAAGCTATTTACATATCATCAAAATATTACCACATAAGAATTGTAAATATAATAAATAAATAAATATATATATATATATATATATATATATATATACAGCACTGAATCATACCACATAAGAAACAGAACCAATAACAACAAACATTCCCAGTACAATGTATTATGCAGCCATGTTTCAAAACATAACCTATGTCTGCAGATGGCAACAACCACACAGCTAAGACAGACGCTGAAACACGATGGTTGGTTACGTGTGTGTGCTTGAATAATGTCAATGCTGGCTTCACATAAAAACACAAAATGACGAGGAAATTGAATGGAATTTTGTTCATTTACTTAATGTGACAGGTAGGATTGTCTGCACTTCAGACTGCAGTATGTAATCAGAGCTGCAATAATGTCAGCTGCACTGCTAACAGGTCCGTTCCCCTCCTCTAGTCGAGGCGCAAAACAATGACAGGAAGAACTGGATGATAAGGAACTGGGCTTACTTCTGAGTGTGTTTTATTGCTTCATTTTCATTATAAGAATGTAGCGACAGTATGAAAGTGCACTTAATGCTTAACCTGGGCTGCAAGTACTTAACTAGTGACAAAAGTTGCTACACTATAATGCTAACCCCACATCAATCTCATATTAATATCTACTCATTATACCTTTCAGACCATAACTCTGCTATGCTGAGTGCCTCTGTCATGAAAACTTTTGTCTCAAGGTAATTTTTCTAAGTTTCCTGACTTATGCTTGGGACATGGTGCATGATCCCATCCTACAGATGGGGACTGATAAGATACACACACAAGTTATTCACAGTCAAGCTTCAAGACAATTGTGGATGGCAGAAAATAATAAAGGGGAGCAGGTCTGCTATATGTATGGGTCCAATATGAATAGAGGCACTGGTGCTGGGGTATATAGATGGAATTCAAGATGGGATCATAGCTTCAGATTTGGGCCCCATACCACATTATTCCAGGCTGAAATATATGCCATTAAGGCATGTATAAAGGAGTATATACAAAACGGCTACACAGGTATGAACACCTATATTCTTTCCAACAGTTGAACAGGCAAGCAGCCAACAAAGCCCTTGACAGTTCCTACATAAAATCAAAATTAATTTTGGGACTCTTATCAATTCCTAGTGAAGGTAGAATAACATAATGCGTATGGGTATCAGGACACATGGGGACTGATGGAAATGTAACAGCTGGTTAATTAGCCAAACAAAGCTCCTCACATCCACTTACAGGACCTCAGCCTGCCCTTGGCATATCTACAAAGGTTGCCAAGGGGTGATCAGCGGCTGAACAAGCAAGAAACATGAGGAGCATTGGCAATCTGTTCATGAACAATGTAGACTAAGGGCTTTCTTACAACACCCTCTGCTGAAAGAGCTGGCGAATTACTCAACTTCAGCAGAAACCAGCAATGAATAATGACAGGTTGTTAACAGGACACTCTCATGTAAAAGGACATCTATTTACACTGGGACTGGTAGACCATCCTGAGTATGATAGATGTAAACAGACATCTAAAACGATCTCATATACTTTTTGTGACTGTAAGACATTGTCTATATACAGATTTAGGGGGACCTGGGACAACATTCTATACAACCAGCTGACTTTGAGGACATTTCTGTCAGTAGAATACTGCATTTTGTTGCAGGTGTAGGACTGCTAAATGCATGAATGTAAGGGCTTCACCAAAGATCAATATAGTAGTGTGCATGGGTCACTGCAGTGCCTGCCCTTCTTAATTCTATTCTATTCTATTTTATTCTATTCTATTCTATTCTATTCTATTCTATTCCATTCTATTCCTGTATTATACGATGGATGAAGTAGCGGCATACTTTACCTTGTAGGGGAATAGTGTTATTGCTCATATTCTTTTCATTATTGTTTTATTGAGCAATTTAAATTGCAATTTAAGAGATTAAATTTTTGGCATTTATCGGTAGTAGCAAGGAGGGGTGAGACAGGAGTATTAACTGTGCACCTATCTTGACCAATTTTTTTAATTAACTTTGATTCTAATCATCAGTGTTGGCTCATAACCATGCTGTAACCAATAGTAGATAACTCTATGATCCATCCTCCATCAGAAATATGGAAGATTTAAGCAATTAATTTTTTTTTTCATAAAAATATCATGGAGCTGAGAGTGTAGGGAATTTGATACAGGGTAGCATAGAAACACTGCTTAAAAAGCATTATCTTGAAACTATGAAGCACATTTTACATATGAATATTTTCCTACCATCTGTAGTCTTAAGTGACTCTCCCCCCCAAGTGCTAATGAAACAAGCCCTGATACTTGTTACTCATATACTCACACAGTGATGTTCCCCAACAAAGTTCTATGTTTTTCTGCAGATGGAATCATCAGTTGTGTGCAAGTTCCAGGTATTGTGTGCATGTGAGTGACCAAATTTGTGTTCTGACTGCTTTACAGACCATTCTAGACAGGCAGCTGTATGGACCAAAGAACCAATCTGAACATGATGGTGAATAAATAACAGTCTCTGGCATTAACAGGAACTGAACAATGGTCATCCATCGTACAGTTAGTCTAACTGATTGACTGACAGAGCTTTCTCATGGTTGTCACAGCAATTTTACTACTACTGCTACTGCTACTGCTACTACTACTACTACACTACTACACAATTATGACTGTTTTACTACTACTGCTGCTGTGACTATTAACACATTAGTCACTATAACTACTATTACAGTATAGTAGCAGTAATAACAGTAATAATAACTGTTTCTGCAATTATAGCTATAAGTATTTATTATTTATGTGCTGAATGAACAGTCAGTAAGAATAATTTTAGAAAGGGAACTAAGAGAGGTAACATAAGAGAGTGACAGAACAATAATACAGAAAGCCTATGTACTACTACTATTTATAGTATTACTACTGCTACTACTGCAATATTGTTACAAACTTTGTAGGCACGTGCAGAAAGATCTGCTCAGATGAATTTCCACATCATTGTTGATCTCAGCGCAAAAGCATTGTAGCTTGGTTTTCGTATGTCATTCACAGTGCAAATGGACCTGATGATGGGAATAGACACAGTCTCAAAAATAGTGGTTCATAGCTAGAACATGATGTGGCTGATTGCCCAATATTTTATTGTTGTTACTTGCTGTTAAAATTTTGGATAATGTGTACTGTATGTTATTAACAGAGACCACAACACATTTCTCCTATTGTTGAATTCCATTGATGGCACTTAGTGGGGATTGTAGACCCGACATTATTCATTGCTGGTTTCTGCTGAAGTTGAGTAATTTGCCAGCTCTTTCAGCAGAGGGTGTTGCAAGAAAGCCCTTAGTCTACATTGTAGATGACTGGTAGTGGCATTGATCAAGCAGGAGTCGATGGGTGGATTGCTTAGAATAGTGAATGTGAGTACCCAGCAGTACCTGTGGTGTACTATGATATGACAATTTATTAAATGATAATCAATATTGTTATAATAATGCACTATGTGAAGAGTTTGCTATTATTAGACTGTCCAGTAGTTAGCTTCTGAATGACATATTGTGACAGCAATTGATTTTGAAAAATTCTCCCGATACATTCAAACTTCCTCCTCCTAGAGTATTAATCCTTGGTGCTTGTGCTTAAGGTCTTTGTGAATACAGAGCATGGGTTAGAGGCCAAGCACTGGCATCCATGTCCATTTTTGGTCATGAATACTAGGAGTGATTTAGCTTGCGTATATGACCCAGTTAGCTTAGGGAGAATTTTATATGCAGATGAAAGGCATTCCCTAAACACCTCAAGTGTAACACCCAAACACAGAACATCTGTTTCACATCACATGTTGCCCAGACCCACCCACTGCAAGAGAAAATGTACATAGATGTACATACATTTTAAAATGCCATGTAAATTTGCTACTATCATAAATGCAGTTGCAGCATTGCAGTATCATCTATGTGTACTTTCCCACCAAGCACTATGCTTCAAACTAAAGACGATATACACATTGTAGTGTTGTTGTTGTTGTTGTTGTTGTTGTTGTTGTTGTTGTTGTTGTTGTTGTTGTTGTTGTTGTTGTTGTTGTTGTTGTTGTTGTTGCTGCTGCTGATGTAGTCGTCATCGTTGTCATCATCATCTTCGATTGTAAGCATTTTCATCATGAACTGCTTTAAGCATAGTAAAATAGTGGTAAGATGACTGGACAACCTGCAATTTAAATAGAGAAATGTACTGAACATAAGGAAATTCAAACCTTGAGAAATCACGCTAGATGAGGAGGCACAGTGCACCACTTTGTTCAGTTACATTATACTACACAGTCTCATATGAGAATATTGAATAGAAAACAAATTTATCCATAATGTAATTATTTTAAATGGTGTAATATTAATAAATATATAGTAACGAGTTCCCGCAAGAAACGTGTGTATTAGCACCAGGTGCAGCTGTGTCGCGCCAGAGCAGTTAACTGAAAAGTACTACCATCTGACATCAGCCTCCAGAAATTTCTACACACAACAAGAGTGTCTAATCGCTCTGGCCAATCCCAGAACGTTCCAGGGGATGCGAGAGAAGCCTAGGGGTGTCGCGCAAGTGGCTGCGCAAGAGACTGCCAGTACATTTCACTCTAGAACAGGGCATGAAGACTCAGAGGGGGAGTAGTTGTATAGATGTACTCTTACCTTAACTTCGGCGCTAGATGAGGGTGCGAGGTTAACACCATGCCCCCAGCCGCTTCACCCCGGGAAAGAACCGGTACCCATTGTGCAGAGTTTGGATGGGCCCCAGGGCCGGTCTGGATGGGTGCGGAAAATCTCACCCACACCAGGACTGGATCCCCGGACAGTTCAGCCCGTAACCAGTCGCTATCCCGGCCCACAAAGACTCCCAGTACCCTCTAGAAAATGCCGTTACCCCACCGCTACATCATATTGTATAGGAGCGAATTTCACTTGCGAACTGATTTTTTCCCGTGATTTTCCACAGATGTATAGCAAGTGACATGGTATAACGCAAAGACGGGGAATGGTCCGTATTTTCCCCAAGACAAGGCAGCTTTACCATAATGTCTGCTCACAGTGGCAAATCTCTACTCTTAATTTGTTCTTTGGTTAGCTGGTTGGTTAGAGACGAATAGGAGAAATCTGTGCAAGCAGCGAAGAAAAGAAGGGCGGAACAGGAAACTAAATTAAAGTAGAAGTAGGAACACCAGGAAAGATCTCAAAAGTTTGGGGCTGTAAGAACAGAAACCTCACCGAAGTTTTGGAAGAACATCCAGAGCTACGCAGAGCACTGGGCATCAGACGTAGTTCTGGTAGACCACGAATTTAAGAGGATCAGCTTTTGCTACTGAAAGCTATTCTGCACATTGGTATGCACGGTTCAGCTTCCTATGATAATAGACAGAGAGACGTATACCGAACCGTCAAAACCTTAGATTAGTAGACGGAATAGTTGAAAGGAGATGGATTTGAAATCAGCCGAATTTGTTTGTACCTTCATCGTCTACCGAAGTACAGTTCGTCTCTGAAAGGTAAACGTTATGTTTCAACAGTCTCAGTTACGTTAATTAGAGCAAAAACGATATGTAAGCAAACTATATAGATGAAGTGTTTTATACAACCACGGCCAGATATTTAGAAGAGCTGTCGGCTGTGCTGGGAGCGAACGAGGTGTGTTTCATCAACCAGGACGACAATTGTAGCATTCCAGTTGGTCTGACAGCTGCAAATTCGCATGCTGATGCATGTCGAATATCGAGTCGGCCACCGAGACCACGACTGGGTAGTGACTGGCCGACACAAACTGATCCCATCAGTGTATGCAGGAATTCACACTATGCTTGTTGGTTTTGGAAACAAGTAAGCCGCTGGCTGCTCAGGTCGAACATACATTGCAATGACATCAGGAAAGGGCTCGTTGTCGACAGCACTCAGTCACGGTTTGTACTTCGAAAAGTTACTGGCTGTGAAGGCGTATGAAGCCATAACTATGAATGGTACTGATCGTTCAGTAAAACCAGTTTTTGTATCAACTCTAGACGGAGGTCCCGACGAAGATCCACGCTACTAAAAGGTCATAAATTTGGCATCACTAGTTTATTCAGCAACATCTTGACCTTACGTTAACGCAACAAATGCTCCTGGCGCGGTTGAGTAGAGAACTGAGAGGACTGATCCAGCCTCACGATGACTATGGCAGTTATTTGGACGAAAAAGTAACACCACGGGTACAGAATTGGAAGAGAAGAATTTTAATTTTGCTGGGAAGACTGTGGATGAAATTTGTTCAAGTTAATAGTTGGCATTTATCCAGCTGTTGCTGAATATAATTAACCAGCGAAGTTGGAACTTATGGAGAAAAAGTTGATGTCCAGAGAACAAAACTGGTGGGATGTCCATGTACGATGAAGCCAGTATTTGAACAGATCGTGAAATGTGGTCACGAGCGGTATTGTTAAAACCAGGGAGTTCATATTTCAGTGTGATTATAGACAAGCGCTTCGACCTCCTTTACCATTGTTCAAAGAGATGAAGGACGAGCACAAATTTCCATCCTCTTTTTACGGTGGAGTTGGAAGGTGAACAACATCCTTCATCGTTCAGCTACATTTCATACTATTCCATCATCCGCAGTGTTTTTTACATTGTATTTCTTTTTTACTGCTGTAACCCTTATGTATGTATCACACCACACCCACATGAAAAGCATTCAAAAATACTGTTGTAAATTGGTTATCGGAACAATTTGTATACCCTACATGTACTTGTAAGAACTTCAAACGCAATAAATCACATTTTAAAAAAATACTATTCCATATGTTCTATGTTGCTCCTCAGTCCAGTATGTACTGAGTGACAGGATATGCAGGACACGTCATCAGTATTTTGCGTCTGTGGTGATGCTGTGAAAAACAGCGACGTACAAACGTCAGTCAATTCCAGTGAAATTAGTCAAACGTTTGAGAGTGGTTGTCCGTCGCCAACCCAAGATGATGGTGATCATACTACTTGCAGAGAACGGAGAGAATGTAGAGCGGCGTAGTGAAGATTGTCTGAATTCAAGTGGTCTGCCTCTTCCAGAAAAATATGTTGGTGTCAGCAGTCTTCCTGTTTGCACAAGGCAGAAAAATTTTTCGTCACCATGGGAGGACGAATAAGTAAGTCAGTCTCGCAAAAAAAAAAATCAAAATTCTCAACATCACGCGATTTTTTCAGCATAGAATTGCAGACACAGACTGACTAGGTAGTGTCTCCTTCGGTTTAACAACTGTTTCCAGTAGGCCTAAATTGTGTACTTTTTTATGATGGCTTGAATTAGTAAAACAGCAGAGATTGATTTAAAAAAACTACTTCCATTTCTTTGTGATTGGAAGGGGGGGTCACACGTTTGCGACGTCATTTTGGAAGGGGGGTCAGACTTGTGACAAAATGTGACAAGAGGAAGGTGCGGGTCAATTTTATGCCAACACCGCCTGACGTCATTTACGGACGACCTCTATGGAGTGGAATGAATAGGCAGAAAATGTTAGAAGATGATGTTGAGGAAAGTAAAACCTGAAAAACTCCCTTGCATCCCCTGTCGGGAGGAACAAGCGATATCGACAGGAAGATGAAACTGAGACTAACAGCATACCGTGGATATAAATACTACGAGTAATTGAGGCCACATCAACACTTGATGATTGAACACAGAGTCTCGGAAGTCCTGCGTATGAACTCCGAATACTTACGGCTCATTCTCTGAGAAGATTTGAGTGATATGCAGAAAATTATATCTGTATGTTGCTGGAGAGAAATACAGAAATTTATACATGTATGTTGATGGATTTTTAATTCCCTTTCTAAGTGTACTTTAAATATCAAGAACATATACATGATTATCAGTATTCATTCTGAGTAGACAAAGAGTCTCAAAGAATGCTATGACAGCATTTTTTACTTTTTAAAATTCTCTCCCCTGAAGTACAGAACACTGAGATCATCACCGTGAATAGACTGAATATTTTCAAATTTGCCAGAATTCCCTCCATCATGGTAAATCACGTACATGAAATGGCGAAATGTCATCTGTAACTTTTTTTTGTAATTCCAGACAGTCCAGGCAAATAATATTCTTCTTTTCAGTTTTACTCTATTAAACAAACTTGTGTTCTATTTATCTGACGTATTTCTTCCACTGAAGTTGTCTCTGCTGTCTTTTTCATACCTGCTCTTGTTCTTCTATCAGTTCTTTCTATGCTCATGCTCAAACATTTACTCTCACTATAGGTGACACTGTTTCATGTGCTGTCATTTTTTGTTCCTTCTCAACAGACAGCAGAGCACTCTCAAAATATTCTCACCTCTGAGGAAGTAAGACTTAAAAGTTTTCTTTTTTGTGCCAACACCGACCGCCTTGAAACTTCTTATGAACTGTTTTTTAATGTAATGTGACCTCCAACTGACAACTGCTCTTTAACTAAGATAAATAACTACTGACTAGATGCAAAACTAACATTACTCTGTGCACTGTAGGGTAACACTAATGGAACAATTTCAATGTTCATGTTAAATTTTCACTTATGGGTGCTGCATGTAAACTTAAAAAAAGCAATCCGATACTTATGTAATTAATAACATTTCAATGTTTTTAAATTTTGATCTACGTAATTTTAAATTTATACTAAAGGCAAATGACAGAAACTTAAAATTGCAATAAGATAACTAGATAATTAATAGAATTTCAGTGTTTTTACACTTTGAATTTCACAGTGATAGATTTATTGATAACTCTAAATTACGAAACGAATATTCTATTCACTGTCACATATTTTCACATTATTAGGTCACTCGTTATGGATCATGTAGTATAAAAATTTTTATGCTCTCATGTTCCCATGACTTACACTTTCTATTTTACTTGTATCTTATATACAGTAGTAAGCATCACATTTTATTCAGTTTCACAAAAATGACTCCCTACATTTCACATGAATCATTTACGTTCTTATGTTATATAACTTTTGTCACAAAATATATTCCCACATGAAAACTCAATTAGCCATGACCATCACTTGTAAGATATGCATAATATTGAAAATGCTGTAAGTAAATTTACAGATCCTGTAATCTTATACATCACTCTTTTTTAGGTAGGCACATTTCAGAGTGCTTTTAGCGTTAAAACTAAAGACAATTATTGCTGTAATTTAAAGGGTTAAAACCTTTTTCATGGTAGGGAGGACATAAGGTACATGAACAAGGCAAAGGTATGTAACTGTAGTGGCTACGGGGGTTGTGAACCCACTGACACCACTAGTTAGTAATGGCTACTGGGGTAAGGGTTCTGTTGAACACTTGGTCCCTACCCCAAAGGGGCATTACCTGTTAAAGGAATTTCGTAGACTCACGTTAGCGCTGTCTTAGCCTCAGCAATTTCGGTAGTGCTGCCACCAGTCAGTTTTGGATTTCCTAAGCAGATCACTGACAAGTGCTTCCTACTGAATTATCGTAATTCATAGTGGCTACGGAGGTTGTGATCCCTCTGCTGTGGCCACTTAATGCTTAGTCGAGTGGACTCGAACCCCTACACCAACTTAGCATTCGCCAAGACAAGCTAACCGAACATAACTGAAAGTTCAGTTTGTACATAAAGGAAATTATACAAACAAACACAACGTCCATACTTTACTGGTAGCTAACGTGAGCACTGCGCGTTTAGGCAATTATGGGATTATCTTCTACCGGTCCGATATGCTGGAGAAAATATACACTTTGCCCAATCACTCCCTTCTATCATTGTCAAATCAAACTAATCTTCACAGTATTTACTATCATAATCTTTAGAAATATTAAGTCCAACATAATTTTTCATTTCCACGTATTAACCTTTTCATTACACAATTCACCTGTCTCCAGCCGTACTGTGCTCACAAGTATAGTATTAAAATGATTCCTTCAAATAACTGCTCTGGTTGTTATCACAATTTCACACACATTAAACAACTGTAAGAATTAAATCTCCCATACAATCAATGCGACAAATTCTCAGCAAAGTTTACAAATAGTCTAGTAATAAAACAGCCCATTCAAGGAAATACTTGGGAAATTTTACATTCATTGTTCCGTGCATCATTGTCGGGAGCAGAACACGTAGGAGAACGGGAGGGCTACAGCAAATACTATATACCAGAAAGCTGACTGTACAGGAAGAATGATCTCCTGATGATGAGCTTCTAGAAAGCTCGAAACATGTAGA
>Ga0136643_10010850_pt1 | contig 13474 bp, 15 predicted proteins | sample TergutLab28metaG_FD_96883 | JGI IMG/M metagenome (GOLD analysis project Ga0136643, IMG submission 96883) | Labiotermes labralis P1 segment gut microbial communities from Petit-Saut dam, French Guiana - Lab288 P1 (version 3) (version 3) | ecosystem: Host-associated > Arthropoda: Insects >...
CAATAACAAATTGTATTGATAATTACAGTCAGCTCAACATGTTTCGGGTGATAATTTCGTCCATCCTCAAGAGCACTAGACTGTTGTTGAGCTTTCGTAATAAAACACAACGAATTACGCCATCTTACTTTACTACTCACAGATAGGTAGATACAAAGCTAAGATGCATAGACCCTTGGTCAGAGATAAACTCATGGATCCTCCACATCCTCCCCACCATGGTCCACATCCAGGGGAATGACCAGCTGGATCGGGCGGACCAGAACATTTCCGTTCGCCCCACGGAGTACAGCTGTTCTCGTGGCCCCGTCTCTCCCCACCTTCAGCTCCTCCAGCCGGGCCTTCTTCCATATGCGTCTGGGGGTGCGATCCTCTTGGAGGAGGACGATGTCTCCTGTTCGGACCTTCCCTGACCTCCCCTTTTGTTGAGAGATTACATGGAAGGATCTTAACTCCATGAGGTATTCCTACTCCCAACGTCCCCAAAAGTCGTCGGCCATTCTCTTGGTCCTCTGGAGTGTCTTTTTGAGGTTACCCTCCCTTTGTGTCTCTGTTGTGGAGGGCACCGTCGTCAGTTTTGCACCACAGAGGAAATGCGCAGGAGTTAATGCGTCCTCGGTGTCTTGTATTATGGGCCTTGAATTCAGGGTGGCTTCGATGCTGACAAGAGTGGTGGCCAACTCTTCGTCTGTGACCTGTGCCGCCCCACCACATTCCTGAGGCATCTTTTTGTGGTGCCAATTATTCTTTCCCACCATTCTCTCCACCAAGCCGCCCTGGGAACGATGAATTTCCACGTGATACCATGCTGAGCAATGTGGGCGTGTGGTTTGGTGGCTGAAAGGGCTCGCCACAACTCGGCGAGCTCCCTGTTCGCCGCTTGGAATGTCTGCGCGTTGTCGGTGTAGATGGTATGCGGTAGCCCGCGACGTCCAATGAATCTCTGGAAGGACAAGAGGAACGTATCCGTGGTCAAGTCACTGCAAAATTCCAGGTGAACGGCGCTCACTGTTGCGCAGGTGAACAGTGCAATATAGCATTTTCTCAAAGGGGGTTTCCCCTTGACGCAGAGAGGTCCGGCGAAATCTATACCGGTAACCTGAAAGGGCCTAGAAATAGTGATTCTATCGGCAGGCATAGGAGCCTCCCGCTCCTGCCCGAAGGGGTTCCGCGCGATTTTACAGGGGAGGCAAGTGTGCAGAACCTTCTTAATTGCCTGCCGATCCAGCAGTATCCAAAAGTCCTCCCGCAATTCCGAAAGCACAATGCGAACTCCCAAGTGATGTAGCCGAATGTGCGTCTGCATGATCAACAGCGCAGTAAAATGGTGCGACCCATGTAGGAGAATAGGGTGTATTTGTTCTCTTGACAAATCAGCAAACTGAAGTCGACCGCCGATGCGTAAGTATCCATCGTCCAAGAAGGGGTTGAAATGTGCTACCAGTGACTCGCGTGGGAGGAGGTTCCCCTTCTGAAGCGCCTGAAGCTCTGGCCCGAAGCAGTCCCGTTGCACCTCTCTGATCCAATAGGCGCGTGCTTCTATTAGTTCCGAGGCGTCCAATTCCCCCGAAGATCTCCTTCGCCGTCTCGCATGTCGCACAAAGCGAAGGATCCAGGCCGTAACCCGAAGCAGACTCCAATAGGAACTGAAGGAGTAGGATTCAATAAGGCGTCCGGGCGTTGCCGTGGGCCCAACGAGTAAGGATTTCGTCCTTTCATCTGGCAATGAGAGATGCGTTCGGGTTTGCTGGCTTGGCCAATGAGACGGGTCCTGTGACAGTCACAAAGGACCGTGCCACCAGTTTCGTAGCTTCTTTAATTGCTCGGTTGTGACCCCACGTGACAGGTCAGACGGATTATCCTCCCCTGGACAGTGCTTCCACTGCGAGGGCGTAGTGTAGGTCTGCATTTCAGTGACGCGGTTTGCGACAAACGTCTTCCACCTGTTGGGGTCATTACATATCCATCCTAGGGCCACGGTTGAATCTGACCACAATGTCGCTTCCGCAATGTCGTGTCCCGTTTCTTTGCAAAAGGAATGCAGCAAGCGTGCTCCAATCAATGCCGCTATAAGCTCCAGTCTCGGAAGGGTGACTTTCTTTAAGGGAGTGACTTTAAGGGGATCAACATCCCCCTGACCAAACACTTAACCAGTTCCACCTCATCTTTGCCACCAGCAGGCACCATAGTCGGTGTATTATACCACAAGCTGTAAACACAGTCTAGTTCTCCTGAGGATGGGCGAAATTATCGCCCGAAACACGTTGAGCTGATTGTAATTATCAATAAAATTTGTTATTGTTGCATCTAGTTGACTGTCCATATTATTGTATTATTAATGCTGTTTTACGTTATACAAACAAATAAACCGGCTTCAATAAATGTCGCATATATTCCGAATGTTATGACGATGCATAATTGCTGCAGGATACACAGGGTGACACCAGTAGCGATATGTCAATAATTTGTACAGCCTTCAGGTTGACATTATTGAGTATGAAGCTGAACATTAAAAGAAAGTTGCTCTTAAAATACTGTTTCATTAGAATCTGCCACTTGGTTTAAAAAGCGTTTGGAGTTGGGGAGGGGCACAGTTACGCCTAAAAACATGGGTATTACGAACCAAAAGCAAATCCTTCATGAAGGAAATAATATTTGAAAAGTAAAATGAAGTTTTTCTTAGCTTTCTCACTCTCATACGGTCAAATTATGGAGCAAGATATTCTGCGAATTAAAATTGCCGTTGAAGGTTGCAGACTAGGCTTTTGTGGTACAGTGTCTGTACACACGCGTACTGACATTCCGGCTAGTAGACTGCGTTTGAAATGTGATGGCACACGCGCAGATACCAGACTTCGTCTTTCGGCTAACAGTACGAGTCCATTTAAATCGGCCGGGGACGTCAGTGCAGTCGACTGCTGGCAGCCGAGGTGTGCGTACCAGCGGTAGTAATGCTGGATACACCATGTTCCGAGGTAGTGTGAAGAGTACTGGCTACCCACTCGATTCGACAGTTTCCCCTTCACTTCCCCTTCAGTGCGTCACCGTGTGCCACCACATTTCAACTGGACTCTAACACAACTACACACTACCCACAGTGAAACGAAAGAATGCCTTGCAGGTATCGTGTCTTTAGGAACTGCGACGACAGACAGCTTTAGTTTAAAAATAAGGTTGCTTCATTTTAGTGACAAAAAAAAAACTTCGCGACTTAATTATGTCTAACAGCTCGAAATTTATTGAATATAAGTTACTCCTTTCACTAACAAGAAATGAAAGTACGAGAATGGGCACACTTTTTTTTTTAAATTTATATTTATACAAATGGCTAACCTTGAAGGCCAAAAAGATGTTTTCTCTTCTGAAAGGTATGTACTGAATACAAGTGGAAATTTATAAAACTAGTTCTTATAACAAAACCAACTAGATGCACTAATTTCTCAAATTTATTTTTGAAATAAAACTACAAGTTTCGGACAGTCCCTCTGTCCATCACCAGGAGTTTTTCACTGTACACACAGCAATGGTGTATGTCATACAGGTTTTGCTGACAGCTTGCGGGCAGGATCAGGACGGAACTCCGTCCTGATCCTGCCCGCAAGCTGTCTACAAAACTGTAAGACCTATACCATTGTTGTGTGTACAGTGAAAAACTCCTGATGATGGACAGAGGAACTGCCCGAAACATGCAGAGTTTTAGTCCAAAAATACATTTGAGAAATTAGTGCATCTAGTTGGTTTTATTATAAGAATCTATCACGACTTACGGTCCTCTGAATGTCAAACTAATAAAAGTAGTCTTTGGAAAAAGCCTCCTCACCAAATGAACCAGCATACTACTTTTCTTGTACGACTGACAGCCAAACACCTTTCAGACAAAACAAGATGTGCGCCATTTGTCTAAATTAAGTACCGATATATTTTGATATTGATATCATACGTGACTCTTTAAGAAGAAAATATATAATATTCGAAAACGGTAAGAGTGTCAAAGTGTCACCTGCAAAGTGTCAGTCGTTTTTTAAGTGTAAATAAAAATATATCACCATAATCATTTTAAACAAAACACATCCTTCTAATTAATACACCAATTTTTTTTTTACACGGATCGCATAAGAAAGCTCTTTTCTTTTGCCAGAAATTTCCACAACCATATCGTGATTATAAATTTTGAAGTTTAGACTAGAGCCAAAGAAGTGAAGACAAATTTGTTTAACGTTATCATCATTACTGCTGTCCGTAACAGTGGCTGCGCAGTCTAGGGCGTGGAACTGCTGCCGCTCGCTTGCTGGTGTTGCGGGTTCGAATCCCACCTGTAGTTAGTGTTGTTTGTTGTCAGGTACAAGTTTGTGCACCGGGCTGATCATTCGTCCAGGGGAGCCATACCGAGTGTGGTGTGTCTGAGTGTGATCGTGAAGCCTCGGTAATGGGGAGACCCTGGCCCACCAGGGGCTGTTGCGCCATGGGAAACTATTAATTAACACTGCTAATTATCAGACCTTTAAAAACTGCTTCTGTGTATGGCGTTATGGATGTACAGACACTCCCCGACGTACGCAGTTTCATGATATGCAATTTCAGACTCACGCAATTTTGAAAAAAGTAAAAAAAAAAATTATATTTTTTAAACACGCGCCGATTTTTTCCCCTGCTGGAATGCAAGCGCAATAAGGCGAAGGTGGCGAAAGAATACTGCTGGGTGATAACACAGGCGGCGGGGTGGTCATGCTGCGGCCGATCAGGGTCCCGTGTTATGGAGTTTGGATTTCATCTGAACTCCCTTGTATACACATATATAATATATATTTACATACGGTACATGACCACATTTGTACTCAATTCCGACTTGAGCCGGACGTTCCGCAACTTAATTCGAGCTGTCTGTATCTGGCATTTCACGATTTCGTGCACGGATCGCATCAATGTAATAATTAAATATTTAGTGTACACCTCGCAGAATACTTTATGGTTACTGTTCACGAAGACACACTTTCTAATGGCGTTTAGGAGAATAATTGATGTTTAACCCTTTAAACGCCGAGCTAAATCCCACCTGCAAGTCCCAGCTCGCCGAATTATTCTACGAGGTATTTAAATTTTGTGCACGCTTTTTGAAAAACCTGACTAAGTTTTTACACACAAATATGATACAGGACGCCTTTCATGATTGATTCAGTGTTGAGACATTGTGCAGACAATAAAAAGAGAGGGCTGTCAATGTTGCCAAACGTAGGTCACCAAATACTATACGTTAAAATTGCTGGCATTACTAGGAGATCCCCATATTCTCCACGTTAGCAGGCTAAGTGTTAATTTATAAAAAGGTACAGAAACAAGTCACACATGCATCACGTAAACAGAACAAGGTATTTTAATGTTAAAATCGCATTATATATATATATATATATATATGTGTGTGTGTGTGTGTGTGTGTAAGTTCAAAATTCTTTGTAAAATGAGTAATTCTTGCGTGGCAAGTATCCCAGATCAGATAAAGCGTGCTGTAACCATGACCCAGGACGATGAGATACTGTTCCGCAATTTAAAACTCAATGAGAGACGCTATTCTTTGTTCGTGTTGCAAGCAATATGAGAAACAATCTGTCATCCCGTAAGTTCAGCTACCATCAGTTACTCAGAATCACTGTTAGTACTAAATAACAGGTTCTTTGTATATACCAAATGTCGCTCTTCCCTCTGCACAACCTGCCAAGATTGAACATACGCTCTGAGCGATAGCCACATGGCAGCTGGTGTCCTGGCGTGCAAAGGGGGAGGTGTGGGAGGCGGGCAGGAGGACTGAACGTTATACAAAACCACTACTCCGGAATTAATGGAAAGACATTATCTATATGGACCGAAAGTAATATGTTTAGCCGAAAAATGTGTTGTAACAACGTAGAGAATTTAAGCGAAACAACGACAGCTTCCGGTTCAGGTAGATGAACGTTGGTAGACGGTTCATATTGGGGGAGAAATGCTGGTGTAGCACAAAGGTGAAATTATTCACACAAAATCTGTGGCTAAACAACAGGTGAAAGTAGGATGTGGCACCAGTAATGTATGTTATAGCATTACACGATCATATCCGTTATAAGCACCACCAAAACAATCATTATCATTATAATCATCACCAAAATCATCACTACTACAACCAGAACCACCACCACGATCATCGTCATAATAATAATAATAATAATAATAATAATAATAATAATAATAATATTAAAGTTTTTCTACTTATTGGTCGGTTCCAGACAAGTTCGTTCAGACGTCTCCTTCAGAGACTTCGTCAGTTCCTCAAACCACATCGTGTGTAAAAAATTTTAAGAGATTTTTTCTTTCGATTTAAGTCTCCTCAGTGAATGCTACTGACTTTTAGGAGCGTTCGCAAAATTGCGTAAGGCGAATATTAGCTTCGTCATGTTTATCCGTCTGTCTGTCCCTCCATCATTCCTTCTGTAAGGAACTCGGCTCCCAATGGACGGATTTTCATGAAATTTAATATTTGAGGATTTTTCGAAAATCTGTCGAGAAAATGCAAGATTGATTAAAATCGTACAAGAATAACGGATACTTTACGTTAAGGCCAATATACATTTCTTATCACACCTCGCTCATTTCTTCTTAGAATGAGAAATGTTTCGTACAAAATTTGTAGAGAGAATCAAAACACACCTTTTTGTGTTCTGTAACTTTTTTTTGTTTGAAATCGTGCCATTTGTGAGATACTGTGGAAAAAATATTGTACAACAGGGAAGGACACAGATGACAATATGGTGCATGCGCACTGCATGCTGGATACCTAAGGCTACAAATAAACACGTAGGCGGTTTATCTCAGTAATTAACCAACTTGATAACCAACTTGATGCACAAAATTTAGTTGTGATGATACCAGAGGCTGTGTAATGCAATTTTTACCTCCTGATGATGAGCACATGTGCTCGAAACATGTAGAGACATGAAATAAACTTTATTGTAAAACAAAAATTTTGTGCATCAAGTTGGTTAAATACTGAGATGCACGGTCAGCAAAACGTCAAAAACGTAGGCTGTGCAATATTCATTGCTTTCCACTACAGTAATGGCTGCACGAACGCGCCTAACTGTAACGTTATACGTACATTGCCTGTCTTCTTCATTTCGAAATATTGTCCAACACGTTTTTCTGTCAATTTATTGATGTTCATTTTCCGTGCAACTATATTGCGATGTGAAATATAACATCAATTTGTTGCATAATGCTTTTTATTTGTTCATTAAGGGCCCAACATATTTCGGCCTTGGTCCCCGTGGCCACGCGGTCTAAGGCGTAGGTCTGCGGCCGCTCGCCTGCTGAGATTGTGGGTTCGAATCCCACGGGGAGCATGGATGTTTGTCTTTTGTGAGCGTTGTGTGTTGTCAGGTAGAGGTCTTTGCGACGAGCTGATCACTCGTCCAGAGAAGTCCTACCGACTGCGACGCGTCGTTGTGTGTGATCTAGAAACCTCATGAATGAGGAGGACATGGCCCGCGTTGGGCCGCAGCGCCACAGAAAAAAAAACTTTTCGGCCTTACAATTGTAACATTTAATCTTCATTATAACAATAATCATTTTAATCATACGTAGAATTCCTACCCACAAGTTGAAGCATAAGCTGCACATGCTAAAAACTTACTAGCTCCCTGAAGATGGCCAACAGTTAAGGCCGAAACATGTCGGAGCATTAATTAACAAATACATGCGTTGTGCAAAAAGTTTGGGTTAATTTTTACATATGTTTGTTCGTCTGTTATTAAACTAAGTGCATGTAGCAGAGTCCTTCTTGAAAAGCTAACATTTTCTCAAGTGGTGAAAAAAATTCCTCGAGTTTTATTGAATCCGAAAGTTCATTACCGCATTCACAACAGCCCGTCACCACCTGTCCCTATGCTGAATCAGATTAATCCAGTCCATGTCCCCTCACAAAATTTCTTAAAGATCCACTTCAATACTACCATTTTCTGTTATTAATTCTTTCATTATGCCCTGACGATACTACACAATGTTAATGTGACCTAGAGGTCTGTACTGTTTACTGCCTTTGATTCTTCATCATTTTTAAATCATGACGTTTCTTATTTTCTACGTAACATACTTCGGATGGAGCCGGGATAGCTCAGTCGGTACAGCGACTCGCAACGGGCTGGACGGTCCGGGGATCGAGTCCCGGTGGGGGAGGTATTTTCCGCACCTGTCCAGATTGGCTCTGAGGCCCACCCAGCTTCGTATACAATGGGTTCCGGGTCTTTCCCGGGGGTAAAGCGGCCGGGGCGTGGCGTTAAACGCACACCTCCATCTGGAGCCGAGGTTAAAGAAAGAGTACAGATATACCTCTACTCCCCTTCTGGTCCTTCGTGGCCTGTTCTAGGCTGAAATTAACATACTTCGGAATTATTTTTTGCCCTGACGTTTCGCTGACCGTGCATCTCAGTATAATCTTAGTAATTAACCAACTTATTGCACAAAATCTTATTTTATAATAAGTTTATTATATACCTCTACATGTTTCGAGCACTATGTGCTCATCATCAGAAGGTCAAAATTGTATTATACAGCATCTGGTATCATCACACCTGCAAGTGGCCGTCCCGTGCACAGGTTGAGAGAAGACTGTGCACGGGACGGTCACCTACAGGTGTGATGATACCAGATGCTGTATAATACAATTTTGACCACATGATGATGAGCACATGGTGCTCGAAACATGTAGAGGAATATAATAAACTTGTTATAAAATAAGAATTTGCGCATTGAGTTGGTTAATTACTGATATCTTTTTTTGTCCTTCACCACAAGGTTACTTACAAATTTTTGAGAGTTCACTTATCATAGAGCTCTTTTAAATATCAAAAGGAAAAATTCACTATTCCAGTGTGTAGCCATTGTTTCTACAGACAACCCTTCCACCGATCTGTTACTACATATTACCCCCCTCGAGGGACCCTTGAATTCACAGTTTGGCTATATATGCACGATATGTAATTTGTTGCTTGCAAAGGGCGAGACAGAACCATGGGCATCTCTCATTTACGTCTACTGCTGCCACTTTGTAGTGCCATCCGAGGTTGCTAACATTACTTTTTGCCACATAAGGGCAGAATATGAACAGAATGGCAGGCCATTACCTCTCACAGATGGTCCGCTACCATCACAATCACGCGCTTTAACACAGCTATCAACGGCGACCGGATAACATATTCTCGGCAGTTGAATATCCGTCGGGTGTGAATGGGCCCTGGGGTCGACACAGCCTCTAACGGAAATGGGTACCAGGAAAATTTCCTGGGGGGGGGGGTAAAGGTGGCCAGTGCGTAGGGCTGACAACCTTACCACCTTCATGTTCGATTGTCTTGAAATCTCAACCTCCTGGAACCCTCAGGGCCTGTCCAGGCCTGTAAATGGGGATTGCTTTGGTTGTGAATGGGACTGCATTTTAAAATCATGTTTTGTTTCTGGATATACAGAACTATAATTTTGCCTGTTGTTCTGTATGGGTGTGAAACTTGGTCGATCACATTAGGAAGGAAAGTAGGCTGAGGGTGTTTTAGAATAGAGTGTTGAGGAGAGTATTTGGAACTAAGAGGGACGGGGGCCGGTCCCTGTGGCCGCGCGGTCTAAGGCGCAGGTCTGCGGCCGCTCGCCTGCTGAGATCGCAGGTTCGAATCCCACCGGGAGCATGGATGTTTGTCTGTTGTGAGTGTTGTGTGTTGTCAGGTACAGGTCTCTGCGACGGGCTGATCACTCGTCCAGAGGAAGCCTACCGAGTGTGACGCGTCGCTGTGTGTGATCTAGAAACCTCAAGAATGTGGAGGCCATGGCCCACGTTGGACCGCAGCGCCACAGGAAAGAAAAAGGGGGACGAGGTGACAGGCGAGTGGAGAAAAATACATAATGAGGAGCTCTATCATCTGTACTCCTCACCCTATATTTCGGGTGGTAAAATCAAGAAGAATGAAATGGGCAGGGCATGTAGCGCGTATGGGGGACAGGAGGGGCGTATACAGGGTTTTGGTAGGGAAACCTGAAGGAAAGAGACCACTTGGGAGACCCAGGAGTAGATTGGAGGATAATTTTAAGACGGATATTTAGGAAGTGGGATGTGGGGGTGTGGACTGGATCGAGCTAGCTGAGGATAGGGACAGGTGGCGGTCACTTGTGACTGCGGTAATGAACCGTCGGGTTCCATAAAATGTGGGAAATTTCTTGACTAGCTGAAAACCTGTTAGCTTCTCAAGAAGGACTCTGCTCAATGGAGTAAGTAATTAAGTAAGTAGTTTTTGTTGCTGGCATTCATACGCGCTTACTTATTTTCAGGCACTTCTTCTTACAACAATCACAGCCGTATGCACTGAGTCCCACTTGGACGACTTAAATCTGGCCGAAGACTTCCCGCTGGACGACGACCACAGTCCCAGCAACAGCCACCACACTTTGGACACAGACATTATAGATGATGGGACCAACGAAAGTTCGGAAGAAGTTTCCAGTCTTGTTAAGAAAGAGTCCATAATATATAGGGCAATGCTGGAAGCGCTGAAACGTCCAGAAATGTCTCAGCAACTCAGTCAGGTTCTGCCCATACTGCGGAGCATGTCGCCTCCACAGCGTCTCACGCTGGCCGCTTTGTTGACAGCGCAGGTGATGTCATCTCCGACGTCACAGGCACCTACTCTAGATCAAGTAATTGCTATGTTTGGCGTCGGTCAGCAAGACGGAGATGAACAGCGTCAAAACATGACCTCGTCTCTACTGTTACCCCTGTCACTTGACATCGCTAACATTTTCAGAGGTGCCGTCGCCCAAACTCCAGAAGTAAGTAGAATTTCGAGGCCCTAATTCATTCGTTATGTAGTCTTGTCTTGCAACAGGTCCATAGCCTCTTCGAAAGCTAGTTCTCCGTACAGTGCGCTCTGCTGCTCCCTCTTTCAAGTTACAGTATATTATCTTGTCCTTAAGGTCATTCGGAAGCTGCTTACGTCTTCTTTCTCGTATTTCCGTCCTTTCTATCTTTCCTCCAATAACGTGTTTTAGTAGGCAATTCCTACTGACACAAACTGTTTTACAAGTATAACTCTTCCGCTCATTAATATTTCTAGGCCGCATACTGTTATTTTTTGTTGCGAAACGCTCAATAGAAGTGAGAGAGTTAGAAAGAAAGTCTGGAAATTACGTAGTAGAGAAATAGAAATATTTATTGGCCATTCTTATCGAACGCACTCCACAGGCTCATTTTAAATTCAAAACCCCACTGTAGGTAAAATAAACAGTACCGTAATGTTCAGTCAGGTGGCATCCATATTTTGTTTCCTTTTAGTTTATTTAATGATTCTGTCAGTACTCATTTTCTACAGTCAGGTGATTGGATGATAAAAAGTAATGACCTGGAAAGGAAGATAGGCCTAAAGGAAACGATCGTCGCTTAATTTAAGGCACTATCATGTTAGTTTCCTAGAGGGACTGAGGAAAATCACGAACAACCTTATCACAGTAGGCGGGTCGGCAAAGATTATGTGGTAAATATAGTAACCACTATAACTTAAATGTCTTGGTTAGCGAAAGTACATGGAAGATGAATTATATTACGGCCTTCACTCTTCTGGGGTGTTACATAGCATTGTTTGGTATTTGGTTACCAACGTTTCGGGACAGCATATTGGGACGCTTCCTCTAAAGATAGAGCCGACAGGTTGTTCCGAAACGTCGGTGTCCAAACTGCGATCTGCGCCACATTACGCCCAAAAGAGCGAAGGCTTCATATGCACCGCGGCGGTAGCCTGAGATCTCGACTTGTGCCAGTATGAAGCTTGAAAATGAATATGTCACTACAGAAGTACTGATATTTACTCAGATTGCAGCCAACTTCCGGTCCAAAGTTCAAGGCGAAAATCGGGAATTTGTAACATAGAGTCTGTCAGGCGTTCCACACAGCTCAATAAAACCGATATGTGAAACGTGGTAAGTACAAGTAATGAACTCAAAAAGAAGGTAAAAAAATAATGTTTGTGACGTCACCATGTGGCATGGTAAAATAAGTTATTTCGAATTTATTATAAACAAATATCAAGACGTCACATCTCAAAAGACAACAATCTTCTTAGTCCTCAATGTAACTGTGAAATACGATGTGAAATATCTTTTAATAATATTTGCTTAATAGAGGGTTGTGTTATACTGTATATTTTATATATTTGTATATTTATATATTACTGTCTCTAGTCTTCAAATTTCACATAACATTTTTCAAACACAAATTTATTATAATCAGTATTACAGACTCAATTCTCGGTCTCTTCAGGTTACAAGAATTAAATTTCTTCCTTCAGAGTATCCGGAATAATCAATATTGCACACAAAGTACAGGTTACACGAATTAATATTATTCCTTCAGAGTACCCTGAAGAAGGAAGCATCACTATCTACCACTCCCCGCTGCATTACGTCACAGAACACAACCATCTGTCAAACGCAATATATCTTCTGTACCGTGGGAAATTCAATTTAAGTATTCCTCAACAATTTTGTCTTCAATAGGTTAATAAACTTCGAGTTGGGTGTGGTCTTATTTTGCTACAAAGTATCTTCTACACCAACAACACTTACAACACACCAGACTCCAGTAAAGCAAGATCCGAATAGTGTATGTCCGGTAGAAAGGGATACCATTGAGTGAGACTGAAAGGTTCTGCTACATTAAATTCACTTTCTTATATCCACTCAGTACGTCTATTCTCTGATAGCAATGCGACTCAGAGACCCGGAAAGTGAAAGAGTTGTTACACGCGTTTATCTGAACGGACTGCCTACTCATTGTAGATGGAAATTTTTATCGTCTGCAGGCATTCGATTCGCCGCTGCTGTCTGCACGAGAACAATGCGGCCAGACAACGGGCTCAGTGAACGATTTGTTTGTTGCAAAAATTGTTGACGCAGACATTCGTGCATGGTTTTAAATATTTGGGTAGCATTTTAACAAATGATGGAAGATGTATTGTGAAATTAAAAGTAGGTTTGCTATGGCTAAAGCTGCATTCAACAAAAAGAGGGCTCGTTTTACTAGTACAATGGACTTGGAATTGAGAAAGAAGCTAGTGAAGTGCTACATTTGGAGCATAGCTTTATATGGTGCTGAAACTTGGACGCTTCGGGCAGTAGATCAAAACACCTGGAAAGCTTTGAAATGTGGGACTGGAGAAGGATGGAGAAGACCAGTTGGACCGATCATGTGAGAAATGAAGTATTACTTAGAGTCAAGGAGAAGAGGAATATCCTACATGAAATAAGTAAACGGAAGGCTAACTGGATTGGTCACATTTTGTGTGGAAACTGTCTTCTACAACGGGTTATTGAAGGAAAGATAAAAGGGGGGATAGAAGTGACAGGAAGACGAGGAAGAAGACGTAGGAAGCTACTGGATGACCTTAAGGAAAGGAGAAGATACTCTCATTTGAAG
>Ga0136643_10010851_pt1 | contig 13474 bp, 7 predicted proteins | sample TergutLab28metaG_FD_96883 | JGI IMG/M metagenome (GOLD analysis project Ga0136643, IMG submission 96883) | Labiotermes labralis P1 segment gut microbial communities from Petit-Saut dam, French Guiana - Lab288 P1 (version 3) (version 3) | ecosystem: Host-associated > Arthropoda: Insects >...
GGAGGACAAGGCCGGAATTGTGGCGAACGGGCAAATGGCTCATTCACCATGACAACGCTCCCGCATTTGTCAATTTTTGACCTCCCAGGGCATGACACTTGTGCCCCATCTCACCTGACCTGGCCCCCGTCGACTTTTTTTTGTTTCCCCGAATGAAAAGGGACTTGAAAGGGCGGCGATTTGACACTTTGGAGGGCGTTATCACAGCTTCGACAAGAGCGCTGAACAGCATCCACCTTGCGGAATTCCAGAGATGTTTCGAACAGTGGAAACAGAGATTGGATAAGTGCATATCATCCAATGGAGAGTACTTTGAAGGCGACTAATGAATATTTTGTAATTCTTTAAATAAATCAATCGCTCATGAAAAAATCTTGTTTTTTTTGGGTCCCCCACATATATTTATAAAACATATGTCCAGTGGTGGACACAATTATCTTTTCAGTCATTTGTAATCGAGTTTCACATCCGTTTTATACTGCCTAATGATTACTTCTCCATATATGTTTACTTCGTGGCTAGTAAATCCCTTGTTTATACATTTACATCACGTTCATTCAAAAGGAAACATCAGGTAGTGATGGCATTTCCTAATAATGTTAAAAATTATATTAATATGATAGAGAAATATACCTTTATGGAAACCAGACCAATAAATTATAGTTTTTGTAACTAATTTTAAGTTTCCAAAGTGGTTCAGTAGTGGTGTTGATCCTGTTTTGAATATTGTGTCAAATTTTACAAGCAATGGGTCCTAAGAGAGTCATTTTCTGTCAGTTCAAGAGGCTCTGGCTACTCTGCTCTCTCATGAGTCTTGGGGGGGGGGGGGGGGCACATCTGCCTATATAATCCCATTCACTTCAGCTCTGGGGATGGAAGCAGCATAATTCTCTGAAACATCAGCAACACAAACAACAGGACCAATACTCTATTATGGTGCTGGGATAAAGATAAAAGATGCATGCTTACATTAAAGTTTTGCCACAGTCCATGAAAGGGTTGAAGATCTGAGTCTATAAATGTTCTTGCTACACATGACACACACTTTCTGATTTTCTAACAATATTTTAGATCCGTTGTCTAAGGGACAAACAGCTTACTGAATTTGTGTGACTTCATGACCAGTCCACAGTTTGTGACAGCAACATTAGTAATGAATTAAAAAAAACTTCATTATGACAAATTTAATCAAAGTCTGTCCCAGGACAAAAGATTTGTTTTGCCCGTGTTTTGTAACAAGGGGCTAACTCCCTATATGATACAAAGTGGGTTGTCCCCTTTTTACAAAACAGGGGCAAACACGAATTCACTATACTTCTGCTTATTATTCTATGGTGCTTTGGGCCATTATCAGGCTGTGGCCTCCTCAATACACTACTCTTTAATCTACACCACAAATTTCACATGTCCTGAAGTAATTGTTCATAATTTCTGCCATAAAACTGAAATGGAAATATGGATTTTACATAATTTTGCATACTGCACAGTCATGACGGTAGAAAAGTTTCAATTAAAAAATCTGTCACAGCACAAAGTTTTTAGGAATCTGTAATGAATAATGGTGTAGTTAGTCCTACTCAGAAAACTGTATTCTTCCCACACTCTAATCTCAGACGGTTAAGGTATGAAAATGTCTGCGGAGTGGCGTCCAATATAATGACACACAAAATGACTTAGTATACTGATGGTGTGGGGACCACAATAGCACAGTGGTTAAGGTGCTGTGCTACAAATTGGAAGGTCGCTGGTTCGATCCCAGCTGGTGTCATAGGAATTTTTCATTGACATAAAATCCTTCATATCGCACTATGGCCCTGGGGTCGACTCAGCCTCTAACAGAAATGAGTACCAGTATTTCCTGGGGGTAAAAGCGGCCAGTGCGTAAGGCTGACCTTACCACTATCCTGGGCCATTGTCACATAATCTGGGAACTGTAACTTCCTGGAACCCTCTGGGCACCTTGGGCCTGTAATGGGACGAATTTATATCGATAGCATATACAATGGCAGTAATGGAACACTGCCCAACACGATTCCAATCTGAAAACTAATTATGGCCACTAACTTGTGTTGAGCATAAGCATTTTATTTAGATATCAACTACACTGTCATATGAATCTTCATTAGCACCAACAGTCTTGGGAAGGGGGAAGAAGAGCAACTGCTGAACTATTTATATGACAGCTGCTTTTATACTCAACACTAACGATGGCATGGATGGCCAAACCACATGCACCAAAGAGTAAATAAATGTGTTAGGAGGACTATTTGTGACAAGAATGTTAAGTTCAATGGTAGTGTCATAATGGTTATATTGATCATCAGTTCTCACTCAAAGTACTCGTATGTACATTAAGACAAAAATGTCTTCCTAGGTAATTAAAAATTCAAAGAAAATGGGCATAGGTAAGGAGACTGTTCAAACTATGTACCAAAGAAGTGAATCACAAGCTCATTCTATGTATCACTTTGTTTTCTCAAATTTTATTACAGTTCATCCTTACAATTTGATCACAAACACAGACATAACACACAGTCATGACAAGTACATGTTTATAAATACTAATTCAATTGTAAGATTTAGAATTTTGAGAGCAATACAAAATACAGTTTTGAGTATTCATGAAGTTTTATAGGATTTAAAAAAAAAAAAAATGTAAATAAAGACACATTCACAAAACATGATAAAACTGGAATGCGTTTCCTATGCTAGAAAAAATCTGACAGCGCTCCCAGGCAACATAATTTTTAATGATATAACATTCTACCAATTTCATCGGCATACACTGGGTACAAATTTTTGTCCAACTTTAATCCTATAAACCCTGTAATTATTTATTGATTGGTTATGTCCTCAATTTTATGAAACAACGTTTTTACACTTATTTATGCTACACAGAGCAAATAAAAATGTATGCTATGCAATATATTACTTTCCCTTCCTTTAAATATAAACATTTCAAACACTAAAATGTATAAATGACCATCATGTAAACTACACAATATAGAGATGCAGCTTTTGAAATTATCCAAGTCTATGCAAAATCTTTTATTAAGTTCACAGTGCCATTCTAATAAAAGCTTCGGTTAAGCCTGTAACAAATGCACAAGAATTTACTAATAAAACAAGAAAAACTACCAACTGAACCCTAAAATATCCCTACCTCATATTACAGAACTTCATCCTGAAAGAAGCCAAATACAAGTAGTAAATTCCTTTGTTCATTAAGTGTTTTTCTTGAGGCACAGTAGGTATAGTTTCTAAGAAGGGTAAAAAAGAACCTTCCTGTACTTTTTCAAGATTTCATGTTCACAGCATTATGCCAACTTCTAATGTAGTGAACTGTACTGAAAAATACCCAATTTCATGGTTTGGTGTTGTTTATGTAAAGAGGTGATGGTTAACAGATCAGCAACAATTGCTGCTCCAGGAGGGTAGCAGGACTGCATATTACAGCATGCCATTGTTTGCATGGGGTCCAGAATTGTCATGTATATACCCTAATTACTCTTGAATAAAACATAAATACCTATGCTAGTAAGCTAACAGTATCAAATACTGTGTTACATTCAGAAAATCTCAGTACCACCAAAACATGATTACTATCCCGCTTATGACTGCACTTATGGACTCTCCACACCACAACTTAAAAACAAACTGCAGTGTTCAACTGTGGTGTCAGAACAGTGCAATATGTCTTCATACAGATCTCACTTTGGTCACGAATATACACACCAAATATCATACTCAGTACAGCAAAACACAGACCTCAATGATACTGACAAAAAAACAGTGTTCTCAGTGAATGAAAACCATATTAAACGACTATCTTTGCTCAGCACAGTCTTCATATTAAGAATATGAGACATGATATACATAAAATTGCTCACAGGAAGTATTACTGAAGGGGGTGGGGAAGAAGAACATAATGCTACATAAATTTAAGTTACCAGACAACAATGTAAGATTCTATCGTGTATCCTGTACATTACTTAATGGGAGGATACAGTCATGACATATTAATGAGAGCACCTGACAAAATTACTTAACAATTTTACCTACATACATGACCTACTTACACATGAGGTGGTAATGAAGATGAATACTGCTCCAGCTGTCACCAACCTCTGCAGCAGAGCAAATGTAAGCAAAGGATACTAGGAAATGCAATACTAAGACATATGAAACAGGGTACAAAATGTACCAAGTGTGAAGTTGCATGATTTGCTGTATTATTTATGTTTTCCTCAAATAACATAATGAATCTAAAGGTTACTTGGATCCTTTGAGTGATGGGTACGGCACAATTATGATGGTGAATTTCGAGTGGCTAATGCAGTATCAATTATCACTGTGGTGAAATGTACCATGGGAAAGCTCTGCTGCTATATACTGTGGTAGTTAGTTGGGAGCTGACTACTCATAAGGGGGGAATGCGATGTGCTAGGAACACTGATGTCAGCAAGCAAGTTCACTGGTCGAGTGTCCAGAAAGGCTTCGGTACGTCCCCGTCTCTGAGAAATCACTCCTGAAACAGGAAATAGGTATTACCATCATAACGGACAAAACAAACTACACTGGCAATAAACATTGCTCCCACAGTAAGCACATTATCACTCACTGAAGCAACAAGATTTCTGTTTACATATTAGATGTAAATAAAATTCATGTCACCAAGGAAGAAGCATTCATAAAATTCTGCAGCTGGAACTACTGTTCAACACTGAATACATAAGCTACAGCCATTAATGGATAACTACATACTCTTCAGAAAATGAAAAAATGAATAAAACAGAACGTTCCCTTAATTATGTTGCAGTTACAAATGTTTATGTCTTTATTTCTCCTATACCCATATCCCTACACAAGTCAAGTATAGACAGGTCTCATTTTGTGCCAGGGTTACGTTCCTGAAAAATGTCGTGCAAATCTAACACAAAATTCCCATTTACAAAGTGTACTTCTTGGGGGTTACGGGATCGACAACCTCACTCTATATAGTGTATGTCTATACCACTAGTGGACATACACACCTGTTGAGTGTGTGTGTGTGTGTGTGTGTGTGTATATATATATATATATATATATATATACGTACTGTATATACAGTATATATACATTTCTACACAGTATACATACATTTCTATACAATATCTTTATTTATTTCTAATGCAATAAAAATGTAAGACAGTGACATCCATAATTCTTGGTATGGTTCATTCTGACAGGACTGTGGTAGTCTTGCAACACAAACACTTCAGTTCCTGACATGGCACTTTCTATAATTCTATCACCACTATCACAAATTGTAATATGATTGTAAAATGAGCAAATCTAACATTATGGTATATGCCAACAATTCATTCATCTTTTTCAAGTCGGCTTATTACATTGTATTTCTCTTCAATACTGACTGTCTTTCGTTGAATTTTCACTTGGATTGCACTAGGTGATGTAGATATACGTTTCTCACTCATTTTGGTAAGAAATGTCAATACTGCATGAGCCATGTGATTATACCACCAATGTAATGAAACCATACACATGACTGATGGCGTGACAATGATGTCACTTTTTGCTATCCTCCAACACAAGACAAGTGCAGCCAGGGATCATGCATGCCAAATTGCATTAAACCAAAAATTACCGCATATCGCCCATGCCAAATCATATTAAACCAAAATTAACACATAAATTCAAAAAGTGGTGTAAATTTTCAAATCGCATTAAACTGAAATCGTGTAAAATGAGACCTGTCTGTATATTAAGGGCTTCAGTACCAAAACTTTTCAACAGAGAACATAAAGAATCATTCCATGGAAATTCTAGATACCTCAGTTTATCAGCAATTTACAGACATGACTGCATAACAGCCTTCCTCAGAGATTGGAAGTGCACATATTTCCTAAAATAAAACCCTATCCCAGTGAACTAATAAATGTGAAGAATCTACAGTGCTCTAAAACACTAGCATAACACATGAGAATTGAGGTTGTCATGGCCTGAAAATGTCCATAATCAGGATTCAGACTGCAGTCTAAAAAAAATTACAACACATATCATGATCAACTTGCATACTTAAAAAATATTTGTCCACTGCCAAAGAATGTGTGAAACTGTGGATGTACCACACAGATGTGTAATAATTCAAAATCTTGTTACAAAAATTGCCTCAATGCAAGTGATTCCAATAACAATGTTACTTTCATACACCTATAGTATAACATAGAATTATACAACCCAACAACTATCACCGCAACAAGATACACAAATCAGTAAACACCAATATGATCAAACACAAAAAGGAGAATGACATGGGATCCTGATGGGCATCAAATTGCCAACATACTTCTACAGTCTACCCCCATTACACATACTATCACATCATAACAGAGGGCATCCCTAATGCCACAGTGCTGGTAAGAGAAACAGAAAATTATACTCAGGACCACAACAAAAACTTCTGTGTGTGATGTAATACACTACTACAAGGATAACTGTTATTATTCAGGATGGGCAAGGAGACCACACAGCAATTATGGTAAAATCACCATCATTCACAAAAGCAAATGTCAACAATCACTGCACATAAATTAGACTGTGTAAAAAAATAATAAAAAAGCAACACTGTTTCACTTAATGGGCAGCAATAATAATCTAAACAACAATATATTTCTATTAAACACAAACTGACATCTTGTGTCATTTCAGTTACAACTGTGAATCATTTTCACTGCCACCTTACAGAAGAAATATGATTATACCAGCTACAAGGTACATATTCTTTGCCAAAACATAATATTCCATAAGAGGAATATGCATAATACATATGCAAATTAAACAGTTTCTACCCATTGCTCAAACTTATTTTGCAGAGTTTTAGGTACAAAAATTTTGAATATGTACACTACAAAAAAAAAAAAAAAGTCTGTCATGAAAACTTGGCATATGGAAGATGAAAAGTAGGGCATGATAATCTCACCACCTAGTCACTGCTGCAGTAAACTGGCAAGAAGGCAATGTTCACTGAAAAGGTGAAGCCACCCTACAGCAAACCATGAAAACCAGATGGGGAGTACAGGTATAGCTGTATCTCTCTCTAACCTCTGCGCAAGTTGGGGGTGGGTGGTCAATGCCACGCCCTGGCCACTTAACCCCCAGGAAAAAGACATCATACCAATTGCACAAGTGGCTGGGAGGGCCCCAAGGCCAGTCTGAATGGGTACAGAAAATCTTGCCCCAATTGGGATTCCATCCCCAGACTGTCCAGCTTGCAGTGGTCACTATACTGACTGCGCTATCCGGGTCCACGCTCGATGAATCAAACAGTGGACATCACGATCTCATAAATGTGAGTATTAAATGCAATGCAGCCAACAATGCTTAGTAACAGGCCAAAATTTCATCTCTTCTACATGCCATTATTCTCTTGTGGTATATTCCACTGCCTTGATGGGGTTTGTATTCTTATCTGTACTAGTACAGCCATACACATGAACTGTTTATGCTTCATGTTTATATCTGCATACTAGTTTCTTTATGAATCAGAAGACAATTTTAAATACAGAACACTAGCAACAGCAGGCAACATGGTTCAAGATGTATGAAACAAAATTCAGCTACTCATGTTTTAAATTAAGTACCAATTTACACAATCTAAATATCCAAGGTTTAATTTTAGTAACACATTGAGGACCGACATCTGGGATGTGAAGGTGTGTACTGTGGTGGACAGCTGCCAATATTTTGGAGATACTGTTGCCTGTCTTCACAGCAGAATATTCTTAAGGGGTAACAAGTACCTGCAAAATGCTGGTAAACTTACACCCACTACATACCATCACAACCAGACAGATGTAATCTCCAGTTAGTGCTGTAAGAACCTTAATCTCACAGTAACACCATTGCTTGTTAGATGACACTACTACATGTTACAGTTAATACAATAATTTAAAATGAGGGACAAATTCTGGAACATTTTAATAGGTCTGCTGACACTACATGACTTGCCCTACACAAATGAATGCATCTCTGAAGTCACAATCACCAATATTCTAGCAACAGAGGTCACAGTGCTATTTTAGGAGAGTCACGAGCTGTAATAGAAAAATAACTGTGTAGCAGGAGTGTTGGTGAGAAGGTACAACAATAAGAAAAAAAAAAAATCATGGCTCTTGCTGCCATCTCCCTGGTCCCTACCTTCCCGGGAGCCGTGAATGAGTTGAATGCATCCCCAAGTCGGCTGTCTCCGACCCTCCCTTCCCCTTGCTGATGCTTACTCTATTTAATGAGGTTTCCCCACTTGTAGTATTATCCTGAATCTGCAGCCGTTGCAGATGTTTCTGGTGGTTGGCCACTTTGGCTTTGTTCATGGGAGAACCTGAGAGGAGTAAACACAATTGGATGAGAAAAAAAATCCCACTCACTGTTACATGACTAAGACCCAACACCAGGCACTAACATACAGCATGCTTCAACACCACAAAACAAGGTGCAGAAGCAATTCCAGCCATATTCAATAAAAGTGTATGTACTATGGGTCAGTGACAGAGATCACAAACTGTCTCTTAAATACTGTTGAATATTTCTATTGTCAACTACAGTAAAATACGTGCTAAAGAATCTTACTAGGCAAGCATAAGTTATATTCTTTACAGCATGTCTTCCACACAGCTGGGCTCTCAAACATTTTTTGTTGGCATACTACTAAATGAAATTTAACATTTTAAACATACCATGGGCATTTCTTTTTTAAGAAGCTAAAAAGCTGAAAGTGTGAAGACTGGCTGGCAGTAGGAATCAGTTATATAATACTGAAAGAATGCTGCATATTAGGGAACATGTGTGGCTTAGGTTTATTTATTAAAACTTTTTATATAATTTTTCATATCTGATTTTTTGTTAAGGTCATGTACCAGTAAACAATGGTTGGTATACCGGTAGTGGTACATGCACCGCAGTGTGAGAACCATGCCATACAGGATGATGACCTGGCAACTATTGATTCCCACTATATTTACCATAACTGTCATTTCACACTGTAAATATTTTTAGTTATACATAAACTTTCAACATGCTTTTTAATAAAGCAGAACACATTAAAATACTCCTGCCATCTCCAGCACAATAAATGGTAGCATATAGAATATTTAAATGGTCTGATACAGTGAATTTATGCCTGAAGTGTAGGAGATGTAAGGAATGTTCTTACTGTTCTCTATGCCATAACTACTGAGTGATATCCATGTACGGTACCTTGAACTCTCCATCTGTGAATCTATATCTCCTCTTTTTGAGAAATTTTCAGAACTGTAATAACACACATTAATTTCTTGTATAAAAATTTTAAACGAATACAAATTTCACTTCAAGTTCATTGTCCATTGAGAACTTCATTCCTCTGGGTTATTATGCAGCGAGCAGTGGTAAGAAATCACTACTTGCTTTGTAATAACACAGAAGAGGGCAGTTCTCAATGGACAATGAACATGAAGTAAAATTTATTATTTGTTTAAAATGTATTACACTTTTTGAATACTACAAAGTATGTGACATATGCTTCCACTGTAGTGCAGCTGAGGCCTTTGTTCTACTGGGATATTACACTGTGACCAACACATTTTCCACACAGACACTTAACAAATTTCCTACGTGATAATTAAATCTACAATACAACAAAGTTACTACAACTGAAAAACATCCAGTTTTCAGATAGTGATTAAAAGAATGTACAGTGATTTAAACAACAATGTAATGAGACTTCGTGAGTGCATATTTGCAGTTAGTTTCTAGCCACTTTCAACCAAACTAATTATAATTTCATTGTAATGGTGTTCACTGTTCAGATCCAGATTCTGATGCACAGACTGCAAATACAACACATTCACAGTTTAGACACCTTCACCAAAAGCAGTCTCAACTGATATCACTGGTGGGAGAGGGGGAGGAGAACCATGTATGAGGCACAACATTGCAGTTTATAAACACAACACATAATACAGCTATTAAGACCTGCATTCCCAAAGACAAGGCAGCCTTATTAAATTGTATACCTTCTCTGTATGCTCTTCATGTAATGCACCCTGCAAAGCAAACTGCGTGTACAAATGTGCAAAAATTTCTTGCTCATCTACTGGCAGCAAAAAAAGCCTAATAAACTTCATTGATATGGATAGCACATAAAATACAATCAAGAATCATTCTCACAAAATTAAAAATATATAACACAATAGCACAACAAGATAGTTAAAACCCTAGTTATCACCACACAGTAGTTCCCAACTGTTAATGCCAGATCTGAAGGTATATAAATTTAAAACTTCCAATTTCTGTTAATTTACTTCAGGTCTGATCAATATGTCATAGAGTATTCTGAAACCTACCAGTGACTTATTATCCATTAGGCAATTAATGAAAACTGGCAAGAATATCACACAAATTTTCAAAATGTGTTTACTAGCAACAGTATTCTTCCAGCACATTTAAGATTTACAAACTAAGAACAAAATAATTACATACATAAATAACGATTCATATATATATATATATATGTTGGTCTATAATATAGATATGAAACACATACTCCTTGCAGGTAAGAAACTCATGTTCATGACGGAAATTTAATTAATTAACATACACATGCACGTATGTACGTACAAACTGCTACAAAGATTCATTTCTAGATTACATGAACAGCAGAAGATGACAGCCAAACAGGCCCAGTAAGACAGCCCACTTGCAATGTTAAGACCCGACATCTCAGACTTCAAAACTAAAACCTAATGCATGCAGCAAAATTGTCCATATGGGGGGGGATTTTTGCCCACACAGCTAGCGCAGTGCACCTCACATTCAAACTCCATGACATACATTTAAACATGCAGTTCATTGTAACATTATAAGAGCAGTGACCATTACAAGCAAATATTACACTGAGGTGAAAAATATGGTCTACCATAAATTCAAACACTCATCACAAACAATAAAACTTACCAATATAACTTAAAAGTACCGGCAGGAAAATGAGACCATGGGCTGCTCCAAAAAGTACGATGCCAAGATACATGCGGAAGTAGAACACTTGAAAGATCTGAGACTTCGCAAATCCTAAAACCACAATGCCTCCAAACTTTGTTAGGGTGATTCCTGAGAAAATCTGTAAACAAAATGAAGTATGTTGGGACCGCCAAACACAATGATTTTCATCTGTAATGCCAAAGAATTAAAAAGCTACAAAGAGGAATGACACATTTTTACTGCTGTAACTAACAATTTCTTTATTTGGTCACAGTCCTCTTGTATGACTGCCAACTTACCGAACTGCCCATTTTTGTTAATGCATCTGCAGCTCTTTGTGCTCTTGTTTCCTTTACTGACATAGCAAAAGAATGCACAAGATGACTACAGAATTCCACAGAAATACCAACAGCCTGCAAAACAGACAGCAGTATTACCACAAATAGCAAACTCATTACAATATCAAGTACTGTACTGTAATTATGAGACTCCAATCACTGACTTGGTGAATACACAATTACAGTTTACAACTTTAAAAATAAAATCACAATAAGTTGATACATAAATTATAGAGAATTATCACTGATAAGTGTCTTATTACAATATTTTCACATTTACACACTACAATTATTAACTCCCATTCCACCATGTATGCTGACCCTTGTTGTGAGCGTAAGTGCAATTTTAATCACTATGGATTTTCATGGATGCAGGTGAACTTGTCCTTGTGCTTCATTGCACCTTATCCTACTAAGAAGTCCTTTATTAAGGTGAGCACAAAATGTATGAGGGGGCAGCAAGGGAATTAGCAAGATATAAATTAGATATAGTGGGTGTACAGGAAGTTAAGGTCGGACAAAGGGTGCACAGTAAGAGCAGAGGATTATAATTTTTTTTCACGGAAAAGGAAACGAATATCATCAAGAGGGAAGACGATTTTTTACACCACAGAAAAGTATGAGCAGTTAAAAGAGTAGACTTTGTTAGTGACAGGAAGTTGTGAGTGACTGCAGGTGTAATATTCTTTTGAAAGCATATGCACCAAATGATGAGAAAAGTCATAATTAAACAGACAGTTTTTATGAGGAAATAGAGCAGGTTTTTTACTGTTCTCCTAAGAACCACATGAAAATCATGTTGGGAGATTTTAAAGCAAAAGTGGGGAGAGAGAATATTTTCAAACCAACAACTGGGAATGAGAGTCTACATCAGGTTAGTAATGATAATGGTGTTAGAAGAGTGAACTCTGCCCCATCAGAAAATTGAGTTGCTCAGAGCACTATGTTCCTGCACCAAAACATTCATTCGGACAACTGGACCTCTCCTGATGGGCGTACTCACAACCAGATTGATCACATATTGGGAGACAGGATACAGCACTTGAGTATACTCGATGTATGATCTTTCAGGGGAGCTGACTGTGGTACTGAGCACTATCTGGTGGTTGCAAAAGTTAGGGAAATATTGGCCATAAGTAAACAAGTAGCACAGAAGTCTGATGTGGAATTTTCTAATCTCAGGAAGCTAAATGAACTGGAGGTTAGGAAACAGTAACAGATTAAGATCTCAAACAGGTTTGCAGCTTTGGAGAACTTAAGTGATAGCGAAGGACATACATTTGGCTTTAGAGGACATTAAAGAGAATATAAAAAACCTCAGCTAAAGACAGTCTAGGTCTGTACAAATTGAAGCAGCATAAACCATGGTTTGATGAAGAATGTTTAGGTTTTTAGATCAAAGGAAGCAGGCCAAAATGCAGTCGTTACAGGATCCAAACCAAACAATGTAGATATTCTAAACAATTTTAGACATGAAGCTAGAAGACGTGTCAGGAACAAAAAGAAGTAATATCTGAGAGCTAAAATTGATGAACTTGAAACTAATAGTAAGATAAAAAATCTAAGAGACTCGTATGGGAGCATCAGTAATTTTAATACGGGTTACCAGACTAGAACTCATACAGTAAAGGATTTTTTAGACTGACAGTATTTTGGCTAGGTGGAGAAACCATTTCCCTCAGCTATGCAATGTGCATGGGGTTACTGATGTTAGGCAGACAAAAAACACATACAGCAGAACCACTAATGCCTGAGCTGAGTGCCTTTGAGGTTGCGATGGCTACTGAAAAGCTAAAAAGATGTAAATTACCAGGTAATAACCAAATCCCAGCAGAACTGATTAAAGCAGGGGAAAGAACAACTTGCTCTGAGATCCATAAACTTAGTAATTCTATCTGGAATAAGGAGGTACTGCCTGAGGAGTGGAAGGAGTCGATCATTGTACTTATCTATCACAAGGGCAATAAAACAGAAGCATACAACTTTCGCCAAATACATACTTACTTACTCCATGGTGCAGAGTCCTTCTTGAGAAGCTAACTGGTTTGCAGCTAGTCAAGAAATTCCCCGCATTTCACGGAACCCGAAGGTTCATTACCGCTCTCACAAGCGTCCGCCAC
>Ga0136643_10010853_pt1 | contig 13472 bp, 4 predicted proteins | sample TergutLab28metaG_FD_96883 | JGI IMG/M metagenome (GOLD analysis project Ga0136643, IMG submission 96883) | Labiotermes labralis P1 segment gut microbial communities from Petit-Saut dam, French Guiana - Lab288 P1 (version 3) (version 3) | ecosystem: Host-associated > Arthropoda: Insects >...
TATTAATGTCCGAAACATGTTGAGCATAGAAGAAGTGAAATAAAACTTAATAACTAGTGACATCAAGTTGGTCTCTTATTCTTCAACTATCACAATGATGCACGGTCCAATATACATAAGATATACAAATTAAAATTCTTTGCGATATTATTTTCATATCCAATCACAAATTTTTCAAGCGATATTTTGCTGTCAGTTTGTCCGACAAAAATATGTAAGGATTTCTTCTTTTCCGTATACGAGGTTTACCTCCGCCACAAATCTCCAACTCCACCTATTTCCTTCAAACACATCAAGTATATCTGATAAAGAATACGCTATACTGGGATGTCAGTAAATGTCTACCAGGGCACACTGCTTCCCATTCTTTAAACACTGTTACTCTTGGTTACCGTCTCGAGAACCTACAACCTCGCTATAACACACTGCATTACTCAGCTCTCCTCACCTTCGTGTTGCTTCCTCTCAATTAGGTTCAAATCTTCTCAGCACACTGTTCCCAGGCACCCTTAATTTAGGTTTCTTACTAAATTTCGGTTGTTAATTCACTAATCAATCACGCCGTGCGTCACATGTTTTTGCTTTATCTCCGTGTTCCTTATGTTAGAACACACCAGAATGTTTAGGAATCCCCACAAGATGTGCGCGCTTCCCTTAAACATCAAGCGATGGATTTAATTGCTACTCTGCCTCTAACCATGTGTTGTGTAGCACACGGACGAAGAAACTGCAGAAACTATGTGAAAAGGGAAGGCCTCATTTCCTGCAGTAGAGTGAAATAATGTGTCAGATGAACATGTTTCCTGTCTTTGCTAGCCAAGTGATGCAAAACGATTACTCTTAATTCTGTCTCTGATCATAAAAATGCATAGACAATTTTCTGCCCGCGAACATCAGCCATTCCTACTGCACAGAATGAGCAGTACTCAGAATTTACTGTACGGTAGAATACAGAAAATATAATTAATCAATTTTCTAAAGTCAACTGGCTTGTCTTTCTAGTTATATGTTCCGTATAAGACTTTTAATGTCACATCATACCCTGTATCGAAAACGTCGTTACCGTTAAGCGAAGTTAACTAAATTATTAAATGATCTTCTCATTTACCACAATTACTTCCTACTCAGGTAGATTAATGATTTGTTATGGACAATTGGTGGAATGACGTGAAAGAGGAAAGCGGGAAACAGCCGGTGAAAACCTGTCACTGTGACAGATTGTACAAAACATTCCACATGGACTGGTCTGGTAACTAAACCTGGCCTCAGCGGTGGGGTTGGACACTCACCGCATTAAAGCGATTATCGTCTTAGGTTAAATAAACACACACACACACACACATATATATACGGGGATTCTTATGGTTTTTGTTTTTGTTTTTGTTTTTGCAGATGAACAGAAATTAAAGTGGATTGACACTGGAAAACGTACCGGACACTATTGATTATATCATGAAATGAAGTAGAAGAACTAGTAGAATAAGAAAGAAAGAAAGAAAGAGAAGGATTAGGGTGGAGAGAATATAGAAACTTGACTAACGTTCTTGATAACAAAACTGTTCCTTCCTTTTGACCCTCTCCATTAATTCATAGTCGCTGTTATTGATTTATCGGTCCTGATCTGAAGAGCTTTAAACCCCTTTCCGACTGAAAGGTGGGATGCTGAATGGGACTTTATTACACCGAGGTTAATATCATGCATTATATTTGGAACGAATTGAAATAGATTTGATATGAAGAGGACTTGCACGTAAAACATCAAAGTGTATACAGTCTCTATATCATACAAGGTAGTGTTTAGAATTGATAACTTTATAACTTTTCCTAGTTCGGTTGTAAGAAAATATCGAAACAACAAACAAAGTAACCAGTAACATCTGCAGACATTCTGCAAACTCTGGTTTAAACCGTAATATTTCTACACCAGGAGCAATTTCCGAATAAGCATTCTATAGGTAACCCAATAGATCAAAAGGTGAGGAAATGGTATGAGGGAAATAAGTTCATCGATCGGTTTCATCAATACTCCCCTCTTTTCTCTCACATTCTCTCCTTTCTAATTTATTTACTTATTTTTCCCTCCACTCTGTGTCATTTTCTTGTTACGATAACTTTTTTCCCATTGCATGAAAGCTCCTAGTGGCCAGAGTCTGCTCATTATCAAAACTTCACGATGACACTTAGACACTCCATACTTGACAGTGTTCCTCTGGATGGGTGATAAGCCCGACTCAGAGACCTCTATCTGACAGCACGCAACATTCTCAAGTGACAGACATCCATACCTTCGGCAGGATTCGAACCCTCAACCTCAGCAGTCTAACAGCCGCAGACCTACGCCTTAGACCGGGCAGCCACTGGGATCGCCTCTTTTGTAATATATATATATATATACAGGTATTCGTCGTTTCGGTCAACGACGGACTGCATATACGAGGTTGTGCCATAATACTATAATATTAAAATGTAATATTATGATACTTACTATTGTGTTACAATTACCTACAGTATGCATTGCAGTAACATGCTGTACAGGCTTGTAGCCTAGGAGCAATATACTATAACATATAGCCTAGTTTTATAGTAGGCTATACTACACTATCTAAGTTTGTGTGAGTACACGTTCACACAACGAAGAAATCGCCTAAAGACGCATTTCCCAGAACGTATTTCCATCGTTAAGTGACGCATATCTTTATTATATATTATGCCCGCTGTATTTGATTGTGACCATTCTTCTTTATACCTTTCTTTACTGATTGACTTATTCCTTATTTCTCTCTCAGCTCCTTCCTTCTTGGATTTTTTTTAACTCTGTAGAACTTAACACATTTCAAAATTTTGTAGGCACTACGACAGACGAATTACTTAAGTAAATTTTCATATCTGCCGATATTTCGTGTCTGTCGTGAATGGGCCAAATACCGATAAAAAAATTCCGGGTATTTATACGGAAGAAATTATTCGTGGCCAATTTAAGTCACTGTTGTGGGATTTTTCTGGTGGCAGAGACACAAGCAACAAATATTACAGAATTACAATAAGAGATGAATAAATATACAGTGAGGGCGAAAGTTTTGCTAAACTGCTGATATGGACCTTCGTTTAAAAGAAAGCGAATGGAGTCCACATTTGGAAAAGGCCCACATTTGAGGTTTTCAAATAATAAACAGAATTGGAGTAACAGAAATTCATAAGAGGTATTTTTGTATACATGAAGCACGATTACATACTCCAGAGAAAAATTATTAGAGCGAGGTCGGCATTTTTCTCGGATATGGTGTCGCAATTCTGGGGCGTTGTTTGCCCGACATTTGGAGAGATCGTTATGGCCACATTTTGAAAGTTCGACGGACCAGTAGACGGTCTCGAAACTTGGAGCAACCATCACACTCAGTGACGTGGCGACATGCTCCAGAAGAAAAACTATTTCAATTGCGCTGTTGTCCAAACTTAAAAATCGCATAGAACAACGATATAGCACGAGCTGGAACAATCGCATAAAATGATTCGTAAGTATGAAACAAAGAGCCAGCTTAAAGTGAAGTTAGAGGGAGAACTTTGATTAAATGTATTTCTGACCTTCTTCATGTATTAAATTCTGAATTATATGAAATAGAAAGGCAAAATAAAAAAGTAATTAAAAATAACGTGGTTATATGAAGAGTTGTAAAAAAGTAACATCAATATTTTCAATAACGTCCAGGCGTGTTATTTATAATGTCAATAAAATTGTTTGTTTTCTCACATTTCTCACACATATAAAACTCTTACAACGTAAATAGTTACATACTTTTCTTCGCGAGGGATCATATGATTTGAAACAAGCAGATGTTTGGTCACCAACGTTTTTCAACTTCTGTTTAACACAAGCCATTAGGATGATTCAGGCAAGCCAGTGGTGCTTAAAATTAAATGTTATATATTAGTATTTTTAGCTGGTTATGTTAATTTATTGGGTGGAAACATGCCTGTGATAAAGAAAAGCATAGAAACTTTATTGGCCACTAATAACGAGATTATTCTAGAAGTATATGCTGAGAAAACAACAAGCATTACAGTGCCTCGAGACCACAAAGCAGGACTTATAAATTTTGGAACATTACAGTCACTTTAAAACAGTCATAACACATCAGAATTACACACATGAAGAAATTAAGAGCAGATTGCAGTCAGGGAAAACTTGCTATCTTTCAGTTCAGAATCGTTTGTCTTCCAGTTTGCTATCCAAAAACACACAAATCTATAATTTTTCCTGTTTTGTATGGATGTGAAACTTGATTTATTACATTGAGGGAGGAATTTGGGCTAAGGATGTTCGTAAATAGAGTGTAGAGGAATATTTTCGGACCTAAGAGAGACGAGGTAAGAGGGGAAAGTAAAAGGCTATATAAGGAGGAGTTACAGTTCTGCTCTCTGCTCCTCAGCACGTATTGTTCGGTCTACGAAAACAAACAGGGCGTGCTGCGCGTAGGGAGAGAGGTTAGGCATATAAAGTGTTTTAGTGCGAAAGCCTGAGGGAAAGGGAATATCTATAAGAACTAAGCGTAGAAGGGAGAATAGTATTAAAATATTTCTCGATAAAATGGAATCAAAGCATGGACTGGATCGATCTGGCTAAGGATAAGAACATGATATGGCTCCTGTAATTGCAGCCATAAAAGTTCTGGTTCTGTAAATCTTGGAAATGTCTTCACTAGCTGAGAATTTAATGTTAAAAAAAAGAATGTGGTCCATGGAGATAGTTAGCTAGTTAGTTCGTTAGTTAGTTAGGTAGAGGAAGTGTAGCCAGAAATGCAGCTGCATTCTTGTCAGTCTTATTGGTAGAAAACTACAGTCAACTACGTGTGTATTTAATATAATAATCCCCGAACAGCCTGAAAGGAGACCTGACAGATTTTAAATTGTGTGTGTGAATTATTATAAATTACAGAAAAGTATCATATTTTTAAATGACTTTTGAAAAAATTGACTATGTCTGGTGGAAATGAGGCTGCTGATCTACGGAAATTGACCTTAAGAAGAGCGACTTTGTCCTCCCCTTTCCCTAATACAAAAGTTTAATAAAACTATCAGCAGCTCAAACCCTTTTATTCGCACAGAATGAAACAATGATCATGATTTCTTAATTAGGTAGCCAAATTTCCCAAACACTATTTTGGGAAGAGCCCCATAATTCCTGAATTTCCCCAATAGAGTCGCAAGTTCTGCCTCTAGCACACACTGCAATTTATGAGAAAGTTCTGAATTGGGAAAGCCTATTAGAGGAAAAGGCGGCCGTAATATGGTGACACGTTTTAAGGGGCAGGAGTAACATTATTTTTAAAGCAGGCATATTTAATTTAACAGCGGTTGCTCAGTGGCTGGAGGATCCAGGACAGCTTAGTGACTAGGCTACGGATTGGATGTCTGAGGTATCTGGGTTCAATTACCTATTCTCCAAAGAATCCAGCATTCGGATCGTCTCTGGGGTACGCCCGATGTTCTGCGCAAATGATACCGCAGAGTAAAGAGGACGCGACTCGAAACTGACAATTGAACAATAGTTAGTGCCGACACAACATTTATAAGTGCAGCTGAACGTTCAACTCTACATAATTTCTAGATCTACACTGACAAAGTCACCTTATCAACAAGGAATCTGCCACAGTTTTGACTATGAGAACTGCTGTTGTCTGGTATATAACAAGGTGTAAAGTGGTCCAGAAATACCGACGATTCAGATACGATTTTTACCTTTATAGTCAAGATAGACGGCATAAAATGATACTGGAAAACAAGCAGTTCTTTTACTCATTATAATGACAAAATTTTGCCAATTAAAATATAAAAATGTACAGATTTGTTGTTAAAATTAAGTATGAAGTGAAGAAGACTTGGATAAAAAGAACAGGAGTATCTGATACTAGAACATATACATGCCAGATAAAAAATCTGTACATTATATAGGGCGTACTTTTCCACACCAGGGCGAGTCCGAGTTTTTTTGTTTTAGTAGGGACAATAATTTACACTTTTATGTGACTAAACACCATACAGCTACATTTAACGTCGTCCCAGAAGAGCTAACCCTGCACATTAAATTCGAATGAGCCATTAAATACAGGCATGAAGGTGTTCTAACACAGCGTCCCATATATATAAATGAACAGTTGTCTTTATATTCTCCTAAATGTTCCCAGTAGCATTCAGCACCAAGATGTGTAAAATAAATTACTTTATTGCGTGGAGTTGTTTAATGTCTACACATTGTCACTTCTTTCACAGTCGTTCTCCGTTCCAGCAGTTATTTTTACAGACTTTCTGATACAGTTTAATTTTTTGTATTGATTTTAGACATCTTTTTCTTTTAGTAAACGTACTCGCGTGAAAATCTCTTACTTACCAGATTCATTTAACTGGACTAGCTTGTTAATTTGGATTATTCATTATTGACCTCCTCTAGGGTGATATAGAATATTATATACATATATATAACATGTGTAAAAAATTCCTTTAATCTCGTACGTATTACATTTTTTCCCAACATATAATGTCTCAATTCTCAATATATCACAATCTACGCGTTTTTATAAACCACGTTAAGCTAATATATTGTCTAAAAGGAGATAGACCGTATCATGTTTCTTCTTCTTAGCAACATCGTCTTTCAGTGTTAAGTGCATCGTCTGCTGCTGAGTGGAATACAAAATGCCGAGTTTGTAATTACGGTAGCGCGTGTACAGACTATTATCTGTAGGAGAGGGAGACTTACTAGATTTAATCCCGAGATTTCGGTGCGGTAAGACCTTAAAAATTGGGTGTTAGAGTTCTAGCCAGTTTGTGCGTGCTGAATCTTCTCTTTCTGTTTATCCCAGGTTAGCGGTGTTTAGTACATACGGTGCATTAATCACTTATAAAGGTGTATGGATTTTCTCAAAATTATTCCCAAAACTTCATAGTAAAAATTGTAACTTTTATCTACTTACTTCTACAAAACCAGATGTTTCACTCTAGGCAGGTTTCTTTGGTTTACGTATGTTTCATAGTACTTGCATGTAGCATATAAATTAGTTTACTATAGTAGATATAACAATGTATATATACATATATATTGGGCCGGGTAACTCGGTATAGCGACTGACTACAGGCTGGACGGTCCGGGATCGAATTCCAGTGGGGACGAGATTTTCCGCCTGTCCAGACCGGCCCGGCCCTAGGGCCCATCCAGCCTCCTGTAAAATGGGTACCGGGTCTTTTCCGGGGGTAAAGTGCGGCCGGGGCGTGCTGCTGACCACTCACTCCCTTCTAGTTCCGCGGTCATGGAAGAGTAGAGCTATACCTCTACCCACCCCCTGGGCCACACCGGGTCTGTAAGGGGATCATTTAACCTTTACCTTTTTTATATGTACATATATTTACATGTTGTTAAAACTGAGTTTCAATGTGTAGTGGGCTGTGAAGCAAAGAGCTGATTACCCGGTGATCTGTTATACCTATCACTTCTTGAATCCTTCACGATATATTAGATAGATGCTGTGACATAGTTTTGAACGTCACGATCAGAGATCTCTAGCGAAACTCTCTGCCCAAAAAATAAATACACCATAAGTGGTAGCTTCAAAATGCTCCAGGAATAACTTTATTGTGAGACATACAAAACAATACAATCAGTTAAACTAGATTTTCTTTCGAAAGTAAATATACGATTCTGCCAACGGCTGTAGAGCTGTAGAATATGTATCCATTTTGTGAAATCTTTTCAGCTCTTCCGTCGCATTCATAATGCTCTCAGTTGCATCACAAAAGCGCCATCCTGTCAATGCCTACTTCAGTCGAGGGAAAAGGTAAAAATCAGCAGGATCCAGGTCAGGAAAGATGCTCTAGTTTTGTCACATTATTCTTTGCTGAGATATTATTGATGAAAACTTTCCGGTGTGCTGGATCATTTTCGTAAAAGAGAAGCGAAGTCTTCGTTCTCCATTATTCGGGACGTTTCTTTCTGATCTCATTCCTAAGGCGACGAAGGAAGTCTGTATACATTTATTTATTCACAGTAGCAAGTTGTGTAAATTATAGCTTCGAAATCATGTAATTTATACTAGCGAATCCCGGTAAACATTTGAAGCTCCCTACTTACTTCTTAGCTGCTCGGAGTAAATTAAAAACTATCAGACAATCTCTTACATTCCATTTTAATAGTGTGTAGTACTTTGGCTTTATGGTGTCCGTATATGTTCTGCCTAGTGCTGAATTATACAAACACATTTCTTACTCTTTCGTGTCTGAAACCTGAGACATTAACACCATTGTTGTTGTTGTTGTTGTTGTTAATATTTGGCTTACCACTAAAATGTGTTGTTATATTTTATTTCAGTCGGAGGTTTCGTTTTATCATCAACCGACAATCAAACCTCAGGTATATACTAAAAATATTGAAGATTTCCAAAACTGCTGTTGTTTTGAATGTTGCTGGATATTCCTTCTTCGAGACTGAGACGTTTCAAGATTTTTGACATAGTCTTCGCACTCAGGGTTTGCTGACAGTAATATTAGTACTGTTGTAAACTATCACTACACTGCTTTTGTTTTCTTTTCTAGTTTCAATGAGAAAATTCTGGATTTTGTTCAATATTCTAAATTCTCATTATTATGTTTATGTAATTGTTGTTGTAGTAGCGGTGGTATTAGTGGCAATTATTCTTTTCAGGCGGTTTAAAAAAATTGCGAAAAGTAACTATTAGTCATAAGGTTCGTCATCCCCGTTATGTTTATAATAAAATAGATTGGAGTGCACATACTTGTCTAACACAACTATATGATGGTAGAGATATGTATATAATTTATTACATAAAGAACAACTACATGTTTCGGCCCTTTTCATTGGCCATCTTCAGGTTGATAAATGAAAAAAACTTAGTACTATGACTATAGATACATTTATATAAAGTTGCACACTGTGTATTTATAAGCTAAGTGTACATGTACATATAATCTCTACAAACATAAGATGATACCGTAGATCCAAATATATTAACCAAGAATAGCAAAAATAGCAAAACCCATGTACCCACACCACACATCTTACACAACACATGCTAGATCTTGTGCCCACCTCACCTCTTACGTCCCCACTGTATACAACCCACACAAGTCGAGTATAGCTGCTTACTAAACTTTTTCATTTATCAACCTGAAGATGGCCAATGGAACGCGTCGAAACATGTAGTTGTTCTTTATGAAAGATAAATTATATACATATCTGTACCATCATATATTTGTGTTAGAGAAGTTTATACACTCCAATCTAGTGACTATTAGCTTTACCATGTCCTTCAGTCCTTCCGTATATCCGTCCGTCCACATCGAACTCGGGTCCCATTGGATGGATTTTCTTGAAATTTAATATTTTAACATTTTCAACATTTTGTCAAGAAAAGAATTACAGCTCCTTTAATGTATGACAAAAATGACGGGTACTGCACGTGTATTGCCGCGAAACGTTATAATAATACTTCTAGCAACTCTTCATAGGGTAAGTAATGTTTCAGAGAAAGTTATAGAAGAAATCAAAACGCACATTTTATGTTCGATAACTTTTTCGAAAATCGTGCCGTGTATGAGGCATGTGGAAAAATATGGAACAGTCAGACAGTTCAGATATGCAAAAATAATATGCTAAATGGGCTTTGCCTGCTCCATATCTAAGACTACATGTGCTCACACGAAATGTGCCCTAGTTAATGGTTTTTCACGGAAACAATTGTTTGGCCAAAGGGCCTCAATGTACACGTTGATATGTACATTTCCTGTCTAGTATGTTTTTGATATCAGTGCATGTTGTTCTTGTCCTATATGATATCTTGTGTTGTTTATACATTCTTCCAGCTTTATAATTTGTCCCGTTTCTTTTAATGTTGTCATTATTTCCACTTATTTACATTCTTATTCATACTTGCATTCATTTACTTAGTCATTCATTCTTTTTTCATTTATTATTATTATTATTATTATTATTAATTTCATTGTTTTAGATCTCTAACAACTGTATTCAGTACTAGAATTTTTGTTTATTATACAGACTGCAAAATATGACGTACCCCACTATATAGTGAGCAGAATTTACAAAGACGTTTTTGCTATCTACTATTCTTACCTTTCATAGAGTAGAATTTAAACATTGCGGAAATGGATTTACGACCATAACAAAAGTACGACTTTTCTTGCGCCGATTTTCATGATCTTTACAGGTACTATTTTGTGCCTGTCGTTGATAGCGAATTGCAAACAGATAAAAAAATAAATATCCAAGTTAGGACAGCAATTAATTGACACCTTTAAGTCAAGCATGCCTGTCACTGTGCAGACATTTACGAAACTTAAAAGACACTCAGTATTTTTTTAGACATATTTTGTACACAAATATATCCAAATCTGTACATAAATGTGCAAATTACGTGGGAAATATTGTAGGTCATTAAGTAAATTGCGCAAACATTGTTACGAAAGAAAGAACGGCTGAATGATATTACGTGGAAATATTCTGCCTGTATAGAATTTTACCGAAACCCTTCGAGAAATATCGGAATTAGGGTTTGAAATTCTTGACGTCTCTAAGGTGAGTATGATTGTCACTGAGTCAATCCTCAGGAAAAAATTTCCTCTGTTCAATCACTGTTGCAAACACTCGTGCACGGAATTTTACGAAAATATTGCAAAACCTTAAATGTCGATATCAGGTTACATGTAGACATGCAGACATGTAGACACAGGTGCGAAGGGACCGAGGTGGTCTCCACTGAACGGTCTTTCATTATCTTGCACAGAACGCATAATACCTGATCATTATTTTCAATTATGTTAAAATCTGGAAGTGTAAATACAGATGCTGCGAAAGCCTAAGATGTTGAACGGCGGTGTATAGTCACTAATTTTTTACCTCAGTACCAAATAAAGGGAAGTTTCCAATTTATTCTAAATATCATTTTTATTATGTAAGGTGGTACTTTCTGCTGTTAGCAAACACGCACGAATTCTGAGAGGAAAACAGTGTCTCCTTTTCATCTTATAACTTTAATTCAAAATTTTTTCAGTTATTAGACGTCGTATTGGCGACTCTAATATAATCTGAATGTTAATTTTTGCCATCGTTCGGAGAAGGAAAGTAGTTACGAGAGAAAAAGAAATTTGATAAACTTTTCTCCATTCGATTTGTATTTCTGAGAATTAGACTAACAAAATTACTGTTTGGTGTACTCATCCCGTTGTTCATGTTAATATACATCCGTTTTTATTATCAGTGCTCACACAACACATAAACATTATGCATTCGTTTATCTTCTACAAAATATTTCAACTGTTTATATCGGTCATTATTAGGTAGAATTGCAGTAATATAGATGGAAAAGTGTACCGAGGTGGAGGTCTCTCCTACACAACTAATACGTTAAATACACACACACATATATATATATATATTGACTAATATTACCGATAGAAAATAAAAAAATGATAAAAAAAGGAAAAGTCTTATGCAATGTTAGTTAGAATTGGTAAACACAAAATTATTGAGTTTTAAAAGGAAAAGTTTTCTTCGGTTTTCTTCGTCGAGTGTGTAGCGTAAGTCGACCACTTGATCAGCAGAGTTAGACGAGATTTTAGTTGATATTTATTAAAATTTTCCTTGAAATATAACACGCAAATGTTCTTACTGGATTACGTTCAAAGTTCTTAGATAATTTTCTGCGTATGGAACACCCTGTGTTTCAATGGATGTTGCTGAACTCTATGACTCGTTTTATTGTGCGTAGGGAACTACACATCCATCTTTCCCGAAGTAGTGATAATTATTTCTTGAAAAATATAAAGGACTTAGATTGTTAAAAATAACTTATTAGAATATTATCGTGAAGTTTAAATATGTCTTATTTAAACCATCTAATGTAAAAAATAGTAATATAGAATTATTTACATATGAGTTGTTCTACTTTATTTTTCTTTTTTAAAAAAAGGTAAAGTTTTGGAGCTTTACGAAATTTACGAGATTTTCGAAAAAATTATTAAATAACAAATCGCTGAAAAGATAGTCACAGTTATTGTATATACAATGTGAAGATTGTGTTTTTTGCCACTGTATTGTTGTAGGTTACGTGTTTTGTCTACTGCTAAATGCGATGTAATAGGCAGTAACTATCGATCAATTGAAACGCTGTCAATTTTGCCGTAATTTACTTCTAATTTCAAACATTTTATTACAACTTAATACATTTGTCATTTAATTGGTTGTTCTCATGAGTTTATTTGTAAATATAAAATTTCTATAACACTCAAAAAATTTCTTCTACAATAAATTTCGCTACCTCCAAGACATTTTCCAAATTTCGAAAGAAATGGTGACTTTCCTGCAGATGTTGTAAAAATTTTGAAACTTGATTTTGCTCTTTACATGTAAGATAGGAAATATTCTTTAAAATAAATTATTGTTATGTTTCTATAACACAAAAATCTGTTCATTTGAAGGATGGCCTGAGAAAAGACTTTACTATAGGGAGCAGCATTTTTCTGCTTTTTTTGTTTTCGGTGGAAGCCATCCCGATGTGTTTTCACTAGCAACTATAATAACAAAAGTACCGTCAAACACGCGTAGTTTTTATTTTATTTTGTTCTAATTAAATTGGCAACATGTTTCGGCCCTATTGGTTCAACATCAGGCCTTCACTATGAACGAGTTAACTATAAAGCTGCGTACATTCTTGGAATCCCAAACAATGTCTAAAAGTAATAATTATAAACAGATCAGTGTCTAATAGCCTAGTTAAATAATGAAATTCAGTATGCGTAAAATATCATTAGTTGCAAAATAAAATATATTAATAAAACATGTAGGATGTGTAAGTATCTCAGAAGTGGTGTAAGATATATCCAACTTAGAGCGGCTGCAATGTGAGGTATATCATCTGAATTACGTATGTAGCGTGGGCCGGGCGTTTGGTATATTCGGCCTGGAGTGAAGTACGTCATCTGTCGTTCAAGAACGATAGGCTTGTACCGGGGGATGAAGTTGACTTAGATGTATATCACCGTCTCTTATAGGGTAACAGATATCTATATTGTAGTATAATCCATTGGTTCACTCGTGTAGGGACTGATGTAAATATAAAAACACTTATTTTAATTATTACAGACCTAAAGAAGACGATATCTCTCCAATACGGTTCACAGAAATATATACCTGAATGGGCACGCACAGTCACCGGACTAGGCTCAATGAGGTACAAACTCTTATATGAACGAAAACCGTAGTGCTGATTCCGCTTCAACGTAGAGACTACATTCTTCCATATGTAATTAATTTTTATATGTACATCCGTCCCTACACGAGTGAACCAATGGATTATACTACAGTATAGATATCTGTTACCCTATAAGAGACAGTGATATACATCTAAGTCAACTTAATCCCCCGATACAAACCTAACGTCCTAGAACGACAA
>Ga0136643_10010854_pt1 | contig 13472 bp, 11 predicted proteins | sample TergutLab28metaG_FD_96883 | JGI IMG/M metagenome (GOLD analysis project Ga0136643, IMG submission 96883) | Labiotermes labralis P1 segment gut microbial communities from Petit-Saut dam, French Guiana - Lab288 P1 (version 3) (version 3) | ecosystem: Host-associated > Arthropoda: Insects >...
AACGGTCATAACTCCGTAACCGTCCAAAATCGGACACATGTTTATATGAACTTTTTTGATCACAAAGGCCTAGGAAATCACCTCCTGCAATTATGCCCTAAAGTCGTGAAACACCCTGTATATCATATACAATACAACTTTGCTAAATTGTGTATACGTTTTTCTGACATTAATGTTTTTGTAACATATAGTAAAGTGCGAATTGGTAATGAAGTCAGCTTTTGCATGCATTCAGACAGAATCTGCATAATACGTATCTTCAGTATGTTAATGTCCATAGGTTTCTGAAGGTGATGGCAGGAGGTTTCCCTGATTATGGTTGTACTGTGAACAACAAGACGCAAACAAATGTGCCCCTTCAACAAGGACCAGTCTGTACAGAGGTGGCATATTGTGGCTATATGATTAATACCATGCTATTGCATATCACAGGTGATTATGCTCGCTACAAGTTTCAAGATATTGCCCATTCAATGCGCCTGTTAGAAGTGAAACATCCTGGAAAGTGAGTATACAGTGCTAGAGTGCATAAAGCAAACTCTTGAACTTTTCTTGGGCAGTCGGCTGTCAAAACATTTTTTATGACTTATCCAATTACCACGTGAATCTTGGATTTTATGTTAACCTAATTTAACATGGCCAGTCTGTGTCTATATTGCAACAAAGCTTCTCCACTCTTTGGTCACTTATGCTGTCTGCCTATTTCATGGTCTTTTCCAAGTCATGTATTTGACATTTCTGTTTCAGATGTCTGCAGAAGAATTGGGTACTAATATATGACATATCGATACTTCTCTCTCATTAATTTTGAACAGCGTTCCTTGTAATGTTTATGTTTTCACTCTTACATATGGAATCAGAATTCAAGGCTTAGCAGATTTCTTACTGTGGATGTATTTTTTAAGAAGCTTTCAGAAAACCATCTCAGTTTTTTGAGGCACACCTCCTGAAACTAAATGATTTTCATATAGAGGTGTGTTTGAGAAGGTGGCATTGGTCCTGATTATGAGTTCTGTCAGTCCCAGAATTGTCATTCAGTTTCATATTGATAATTTGCCTTTGAAGGTTAAATATTAAATATCACATTTGAAGTATTCCATTTTGTGAGGAATCCCATGTTGATCAGAGCATACATTTCTGTTTATCACAATATATATTGAAGTTTGTGTTCATACGTACGTAATTAATTAAGTGATGGCTGAATATGTTGATATGTTACATATATCATTTTTTTAGCAACACTCAAATTTTATGCAGCATATTGTAACTGCATACATGCTATACTACCACTGTATGTTGAGCAGAAGCATATTTTGTTTGGTGACCTATACATGAGCTATTCTGTAGCTCAGATGTTGCCCATTCTGTTCACATACGGACCAACCAGCGTAACTGATTCAGATGGGTTTGTAAGTGCATTCATGTACTCTCAAAAGCTCCTATTAGCTTCATCATGTTTCTCCTTCATTCTTTTTGCCTGTCTGCATGTACCAGCTCGTCTCCTGCTGGACTGAATTTTGTGAAATTTGATGTTGGAGACTTCCATTAAAATCTGTCGAGAAATAAAAGTTTCGTTACAGTCGGATGCATATATTGGTAACTCGACATGAGGACCTAAGTAGCGTTTATTGTTGCCAGTGACAAAATTGCTATAAAAGTTCTGTGTTTGAGTGAAATGGAATTGGACTTTTATGGTAGCTAAAGAGGTATAAACAGTATGCGAATGCATGGCCGTGTTACATTATATGTACAATGGCTATCTTGTTTAATCATAATTTAAAATGGCCATGTATATAATTGTGATTTGTGTGATGACCACATAACTATGTATACTACTGAGACATTATTTAATTGCTCAGTTTACTATCTGAATTGATCTCCAGTTGTGTATTCCAGTTTTTGTGTTGTTGGTAGAGACTCTTTTGGTTGCAACTTAAACATTATCACAGTGTTTAATTGCAATTTACCTTTCATTTGTGTGTTTGAAGACACTTAATAGGAGTAACTTTCCATTGCAGAAGTTTTTTTCATGTTGGGTTGCATTAAACCCATGCAGATGCATGTTTGTATTTTTAGGGTATTTTATTGTCGCTGGGTATGATTATGTCAATAGTTTTCTTGAAGTTTGACTACTACTATGCTGTATTCAGGGGTGTTGTTATTCAGGACACCTTGAACTGAATTGGTGCATTTGTACCATGAATTGTGTGTGTGTTGTTTCGCTGGTTTGTCTGGCCTCATTTTTCCAGTTACTGACTTTCCAGTGCTTGTTACTGATTATAATGCTTCTTTGTTTATAAAATTTGGTCTGTTTGCAGTGATTATACCATAAAAGCTCAGTCAGCATAAGAAGTGTTGAAGAAATATATCTTTACTACTACATTGTTATTTCCCTTACAGGTACCTTCAGAAACGGATGCAAGGTTCATTCTCTTCATTAAAACTGAATGTACTTGTCCTGGATGAGCTCTACAACTCCAAAGAAGTAGTTCTCACAAACATATTTTTTGCAGCTCTTTTGCTGGCTTTCAGATTCCACAGTATTGTTAAATATACCTTTGATAAAAAGAACCTGAATCAGAAATTTCTAACCCAGATGGTGTATGAAACTGTCAGTAGAATTGGGGGACACACATTGAATGTTAGCCAGAAATACTGCAAAGGTAATATGCCAAGAAAATTTATATGACATTGTAAGCCTCTCTTTATCCAAAGCTGAAACTGCAGGCTCAACTCTTGAATTCCATGTTATTACACTTAACACCTTGGGTCATTCCATTTTTGTATCTTTAAATTTTCTAATAATGAAATTTACTGACTACACAGCGTTGTTATGTTTATGAATGAAAAAGCTGATAATTTGTTTTGTGAGAAACAAGCTATCGTAGAACAAGAATGCTTACCACTCTGTTACTAAGAAATATTGTTTGTGTTGATACAAAGTATGGTTGTTGACTTGCCAGAACAGCTTTGACCTTGGAGTGGTGGTATAGAAGGAGAGGAGGACTATTGTGTGTGTATAGTTGACAAGTAACAAATGTATGCCAGTTAAAAGAACATTGGTGTGGGGTGCAGTTGTGCTCTGCATGTGTGAGTCACAATTATTATGTTGTGAAAATAGAAATAAAGGTCAAGTAATTCAAACACAAGTAGTTTTATTGGATGTTATTGAAACGACATGTTTCGGCCTACTCGGCCATCATCAGGTTTGCAAAGTTCTAAGAGACTAAATATTGTTCGTGTGTGGCGGATGTTGAGATCTCATCATCTGGCCTATAAATTATATATGAGACATAAACTGCGTGTGAGCAGGTACGGCAGTGGGTGTGCATTGGTGTGTGGTATCCTGGGCAGGGGTCATCTCCCTTGGGCTCTGTCGTTGTTGGTGTTGGGGGGGAGGGTCCAGATGGCGAATCAGCAGGCCTGAACGCGTCACATCTGCGGGAGAGATAAAACTATATGTAAGGGGGAACAGTAGGTGTGTCTTAGATCCCTGTCTGGGGTACACTGAGCGGTACTTACGTGTGGCATTGGAGATCCATAGAATATACGTCTTGTTGTTGGTTCTAGTGTTACTTTGGTGTTGTAAACTTAGTGCAGCACTGACATGTTCGTGTATTGTAACCGGGGATCACTATAGAATTGGTGTCCTGTCTGTTGTTATAGTCATTTTGGTGATAGATTCAGGATGTGGCACTGAAACAGTCTTGTGTATGTGGGACAGACCGGCCAGAGCTTTGCCACACTGTTCCAAGAACACAAGAATGCATTCAGAAAAGCCAACAATTCCTCGAACTCTGCCACCGCCTCATAGAACACACACACTTCTTTGGACCCATCCACAACACTATGCAAATATTACAACTACAAAACAAAGGAGCACATTTAAACACTATAGAACAATTCTAAATTTATGCTTAATACACTAGAAACAACCACCTCAGTGATGACTCAACTATCTTCCCCAACAAGATCTTCGACGCACTTTTGAAACTCCAACAACCTAAACCCCCGCCCTCCCCCGGTCCTGAGACGGCCACACATATGCATCACCCCAACACAGACCACAACTGAAGTCAACGCCACGTAACATCCACTCAACAGAAGCCAGTCTGCACACAAAAAACCTGACAAAAACCATATATTAAGACAAAAGTGCAGCGACAGCATACAGTTTAATAGTGATCCCCATATACAACAAAAAGACTGTGTCAGTTAAATAGTGATTCCCACATACAACACAAGACTGTGTCAGTGCCACATGCTGAATCTGTCACCACAGTGACTATAGCAACAGACAGGACATCGATTCTGCAGTGATCCCTGGTTACAATACACGAACGTGTCAGTGCTGCACTAAGTTTCTAACACCAAAGTAACACTAGAACCAACAACAAGACGTCTGTTCTATGAATCTCCAATGCCACACGTAAGTACCCATCAGTGTACCCCAGACAGGGATCTAAGACACACCTACTGTTCCCCCTTACATACATTTTTATCTCTCCCACAGATGTGACACATTCAGGCCTGCTGATTTGCCATCCGGACCTTCCCCCCCAACACCAACAATGACAGAGCCCAAGGTAGATGACCCCCACCTAGGATTCCACACACCAACGCACGCCCACCACTGTACCTCCTCACACGCAGTTTATGTCTCATATATAATTTATAGGCCAGATGATGAGATCTCAACATCCACCACACACGAACAATATTTAGTCTCTTAGAACTTTGCAAACCTGATGATGGCTGAGTAGGCCAAAACATGTCATTTCAATAATATCCAATAAAACTAGTTGTGTTTGACTTACTTTACCTTTATTTCTATTTTCATTGTTACATACACAACAGGGATGCCTCAGCTACAGATTATTATGTTGGGTTTTGTTTGATCTAGTGGGAGAGGTGCATAACTTGATTTTGGGCTTGTTATAAACTGAATGCCTAACAGATGGTAATGAGTGGACAGTGGTAGATACAGTGAAACAGAATTATGTTTTTTACAAGACCTTTATGTTTACTCCACAAGCTTATCCCAGAGATATGACACCCTATTCATTGTGGCAAGGTCACAACTGTTCCCATCAGTTGAGGACAGTAGGAACTATTTTTAATAGTGTACAGAATATATAAATTCATTAGCAAAGCAAAAATTTGATATTTCTTTTATTGTTTTCATGCACTTGCATTAAGTGTGTTTCGTGCAGAGTGATTTCAAGTTGCATTTTAGGCTGCCACTACTTTCCTTTCTCTTTCACACAATGTACAGACATGGTAATGGAGAAAATGTGGTTGTCAGTGTGCACTTACAAGAGGAGTTGTGGAATACAAGAATAAGAGAAGAAATGGACAAGAGATATGCAAGTTTTCAGGTTCTGACACCAGTGCTCGAAAGGTGTCAAGTCTGTTGGTATAGATGCTGTGTAGGCTGCTGTCTCTCTACCAGTGTGTATAGCATCATATCTCAATAGACTGGAATCTTCAGTGGGTCATATATTTGTGGCTGTAATTTCACAATTACCAGTTGGATTTTGGCTGCCACTTCACTTACTGACTGTGGTGAAATGTGTACCAAAATTGTACATTGTGGAGCACACAGATGATCCTTAATAGAAAATTTATTCATCCCTGCAGTTGTTGTAGTGTGGAAAATGTCATAAAAATGATGTGCCCTACATACAACATTCATATGGTTGGACCACAGTGCATGATATTTGTTACTAAGGGTATGCCATTACCAGTGACCCTGGCAGTGTTTCAGAATTTCTTCTTCCTGAATTATGGCTGATAAATACACAACTAACCAACAGATACACTTTAATATTTATGATGTATTTTATTCACAATGTTCTCACCAACATGTTGCAGCTGGCATTCCGGCCATCTTCAGGGTGATGTTATTACAAGAATACAAATGTAGAGATTTGGTTAACTCTATCATCATCACTCCATAACATTTAAAATTGTAAGTTTGGTTAAAATTATATCAGTAATTAAATGTAGTTCCAACTAGTATACCGCACCATCATCACATCATCTACATGCTGGAGTAAAACTCAACACATCACTGCATCAGTCATCACTCTGCACAAACCAAACAATTTTAACTCACAAGATTTTAATAATTATTCATTTTAATGTATATTTATATTACATAATTTTAACCGAAATTATAATTTTAATTGTTACAGACTGACGGTGACACAACTAACCAAATTTGTACGTATGAATTCTTGTAATAATAACATCACCCTGAAGACGGCCGGAATAGCAGCTGAAACATGTTTGTGATAATTTTGTGAATTAAATACATCATATATATTGAAGTGTACTTGTTGGTTAATTATACATTTTTGGATCTGATTACTGCACGGAAGATGGAACATATTAAAACATTGCTGAAAATTGGTATCTTTTGTTGCTTTGTCATTGTAAATAGCACATGGCAAATAATTTATCTATGTTAATTACTTCTGCTTTTCAACAAGCTTGCCTGAGCTGTTTTTGTGCACTGTTACGTGGTAAAAGGACACGAAGTATAAGACGCAGTGGAGAAGTGAAGGTGGTTAGTGCTGTTTGTTGCAATTAGAGTGGCTTGTCTCATGCACACCATTTATTTATGTCATGGAATGAGTCATTTTGATAGTCAAACAGTTGGTATAAATGAAGCAGTCTAATGTGTACAGTTTTGTACACTAATCTACCTATATAAATCTTAAGGCATCCTGTTATGTTGAAATATTAAAATAATGAACCCAATATATGTCAGACGCAACTTATTTTTGTATTAAGATATAAATCCACCTAGAGATGTTTTATTGTTTTACTAACAAAATCCATATGCTTAGAACATTACTGTCACCGAACAGTTTAAACTTGTATTCGGGGAGTGCTTAATTCAAAATTTCTTAATGGTATATTACTGTGCAGTTCAGATAAATCTTTGTTGCACAACAGTTTTCAGCCGTCCAGGTACTGCTGTCAATTTCAGAACTGTTTAAAGCATGGCAAACTCTTGAATAGTTTGTTACAGCAGGTGCCTAACATACTGGTTGATTGAGAGTTAAAGTGAACTGTAATGTAACACTATGACATTTCACTACTAATGTGTAGATTCGGATTAACAATTCCTGTAGTGCAAGGACACATAAGTTTATGAGATGTCACTGAATCTAGTGCCCATTTTTAGCACAAATGAACAAATGTGTATAAAAGAGACAGTTTTAAGTAATACATTTATTCAATGTGATATTTTAGCACATTCAAAGTAAAACAGCAGCCCTAAATGGCAATTGTATACTAAACTCTATCTTTGGGCTCCTGTTTTATATAGAAGTTCCAGTGTATATTTAATCATAGTTTTTTTGCAGAAGGAATGACTATTCTTTACTTAGAAATAGACCTGCAAGTGATATAATATATCTAATTTCCTTTCCACTTGTTACAAAATGCATCTGTCTCTTGTTGGCTTTCCAGTACATACACTCTGACATGCTGTATGCACATTTAATTGTAGGCTTTATGTTACATGTTTGCATTATTTGTTTCAGCTTCAACACTTGACTTGAACACTATTCGCTGGATCATGTACAGAGCTTTCTTCTTGCGATTGTCCATTGTTCAAAGCTACTATCCTTCTGTACTGAAAAACATTGACTGGATGTTAAAGTGTCTTTCTCAAAGGATACCAGATGAAGAATGTGATAAGATGAGGGAGCTAACGTTACATATTCCAGACATATTTAAAACAGTTTCTTAAAGTGTTGCTGTACTTCTGCATGAACTTCATGTTGGATACAGGTGTGCCATTTGATGAAGTCTTCATGCTATAGTGTAGGTAGCCAGTGGCAGTACTTTGTTGGCACTGTGTTGTTCAGCTGTATACAGGATGCGGTAATTTTTAATGGCAATTTAGAGAAGGTAGTTGTTACTGGCTACAACAACTCAAAAGAGCAATCTGTGCAGTGTAATGGTGAGTGAGTGGGGAAGTATGTGTACTGCAGGAGTGCACAGATTTTTTAAAATTCTAGGAATCACCTCAAAATTCTAGGCACCAGAAGGGTGACATGAACCATGTTCCACACTGAGGACTCACCGATATTAGGTGCCATCATAAAATTTAGTAACCACAATAACCTGGTGCTTGGGATTTGTGCACCTCTACTGTACAGGTACTTTTGTATGTATTCCTTCTGAAAATTGTCATATACATTAATTTGGTTGCAATAAAACATTGATTTAATAAAACTGGGAACAGATGAGTATGTCTTATGTACAGTGAGTGATTTAAGGTTTACTGTTTGGTTCAGAATTGGCAGTCTGATTTGCAAACAACAGAAGGTCTCTTCAATCTTCGTGTTCATTCTGGTGTGTGCTGGAGCAGGGCAGTTTGATTACATAGAGAGCCTGCATCTGCAAGGGCATTCTGTGACAACTGCCATGCTCAGGGACGCTGTAAAATGCATGCTTTTTGCATCACATCATGTTTGTAACAAGACAGGCAATGTACTTATAACGTAACACTGAGGCATGTTCGTGCAGCCATTGTTGTAGTGGAGAGGCACTGAGTGTTACACAACCCGAGTGTGTGTATTTGTAGCCTTTGTTATCCAGCATGTAATGCACACGTGCCGTATTATCATCTGTGGCCTGCCCCGCCCTACTATATTTTTCCACATTATCTCGTAAACTACAATTTTTTTAAAAAATTTACGGAACACTAAATGTGTGTTTTGATTTTCTCTACAACTTTTGTCTGAAACATTTCTCATTCTAAGAAGAAATGAGCAAGATATAAAAAATGTGTATTGGTCTTCATGGGAAGTACCCTTTATTCTTGTCCAATTTTAATGACACTTCAGTTGTCTCGACAGAGTTTCGAAAAATCTTCAAATATCAAATTTCATGATGAGAAACTGTCCAGTGGGAGCTGAGTTATTCCATGCAGATGGATGGACAGACATGATGAAGCTAATAGTTGCTCTTCACAATTTTGCAAATGCATCTAAAAACTGATGATTTTTGGCCATATTTTTTTTTATGAGTGTTCTTATAATTCTCAACCATATTACAATAATATGATTTTTTATTATTGAATGAAAGCTCATTTTCATTTAAATAGGAATTATTTCAAATTGTGTAATAAGTAGTACATCACATACATCTGTGTCTCACATGCAATTGAAGTGTAACGAAGAAAGCTGTGTGTTTGCAAACTCTAATTGACATTTTTGTGATCCGGTAACCCAGTGGAAACTTTATCATTCATCATTCTGTGAGACCGTATGGCGGTCTGTCAGTGTGCTGGTGAATGGCATAGCATGCCGTATGGTGGTCTCTGTGTCTGTTTGGTAGCAGTTCAAATGCCCACACTTAGCCAGGAAAACTCAGGCCATCAGCAGATACAGTTGGCATGTAAATCCTTGTAAAGGGTAGTCAAAACCTACTTACCTCGTACATAGACTAAAACATGAAAATTTGTTGTACTGTGTGACTGAATGAAGAATATTGTATGATGCATGAAGTGACACAGATTTTTCTGTAGATTAGATTAGATTCAGTGGCGTACCGGGGGGGGGGGTCAAACCCCCCCCCCCCCCCCGAAATTCCGAAGACCCTTTAAAATCCTGCCAAACTCAACCCGACTGTGAACACTGTTAAGAATTGCTCAATTTAGGGAGTCAGCACCCCAAGATGTTCAGAAAAATGGCAGTGAAACTCTAAAACTACCGCCGGTTCGCAATTGTTTTACATTAGCAATGACAAATAAATTAGTTGTCATCATAAATAGTCTTAAAGTAACAAAAATTAAGAAAATTTTACTATATGAAATGAAATTTCTTGTACCAAATTACAGCTGCCCCCAGATCCCCGTTCTCTCTGTCCTCAACTGAATTTGTTGAACACCCACCAAACAAAATTCCTGGGTACGCCACTGATTAGATTAGCGATTGGGTTTGAACTCTTTTGGTCCTGATACACCTAAGCCTTTAGACTGGCCCTGTGTGCCCCATAATCTGATGCCAAGTCACGGGAGCCTTGTTCCTATACTGAAGTTCCAGATGGCCCCCAGACCTAGACTCTTTAACATCTTCTGGATCCAAGAAAAAAGACCCAGAGTGTGCATGTCTGAGTGAAGCCAGAGCTTCACATTCATACAAAACAAGGGCTGAGGTTTCTTCCTCTTCTCCACACCTCCGACATAAGGGGCTGTTGGTCAACACCATTAAGTAAAGATGTCTTCTCAGGGTGTTGTGTCCAGTAAGGGGGCTAGTAGCAACCCTGGATTGTGTCTTTGCAGTTGGACTAGGGCCCAGAATCAATTTTCAAGCCTGTCTCTGGGTACTGATAAGACCTGCCGCACATTACCATATGCTGGTTTTCTATCCTGCATTTTATCTTTCAATTTTTCTGTAAGTACTTTAGTTCACCCTTGTCATTATCATTCCACCAGTGATCCATACTTATGTTTAATTCATCTGCCACTGATGTTATATAATTATAGCAATTGACAGCGTCATTATTTAACACACTTTGAAGAAAGTATACATTTTATGTTTGTTTTATGCTTGAGTCTTAAAAATCAAGGCATGTTTGATGAGAAGCTGGTCCCACATTTCATCTCAAAATGTATTTTACTTTTCTTGATGCAATTTTGTATTCAGAGTCCTCACCAAAAGCTATCAAGTTTTGTTTTCCACCATTTTGGCCCAATAACCTACCTACTGTACATGAATCTAAATTACATTTCACACAAAGTTTATCATACAAAGAAAACTGGAATTGCATGATGCACCTCAAGAGAGTTATTTTATATATTTAGGAAACAAGTATAAATACTTCATTTTTTAAGACATGCTGCATAGCCTGTATTTTATTACCCATAAAACGCAATCCATTTCATAAATTTATCTTCTTTCATTTTTGTTTCAATAATATTCGCATTTTACTTAAAGTGTGCACTACAATTTAAATGTTCAGCTTCATCAGGAAAGGGATGAGCACTACACACATGTCCTTAGAATATGCTGCAATCCAATGTTTCTCTTTCACCTTTCATAAATACTACATTTTGCTTGGTGCTATATAATGTTGGCAGTTCATATGTTAAATTCAAACAATGTGATAATCAAATGTAAGAGTTCAGGTTCAGTTATAAGGCCAGCCTCTAATCAAAGTACAAGGATTGTCATTTTCAGCATTTAAGTTTAATTGCATAATGTGAATACACAACTAAAACATTTAAATAAATCCGACATATACATAGAGAGATTTATAGGAGTGAGGCTAGCATAAACCATATTATGATTAGGCTGCAGGCGGCTAAGAGACTGAGGAAAGAGATTGAACTCTTACCCAAAATGTCGAGACCAACTCTGGGGCCCACCCAGTATCCTATTTAATGGGTACTGGGGTCTTCTTTGCAGGGGGTAAATCTGCTGTCCATCCAGTGACAACGTCCAGAGTGAGAGGGCCCACACCTGTGCTTCCCCCACACACAGGAACAACTTTACACGGATTTTTAGTCATTGTGTAATGTAATTTTGCATAAGATCTTATGAGATTATTTAAAGTATTTACAGTCTTGACTATGACATTACACTGAGCTCTGTTATAGTTTCCAAAAGAAAGAAGAAACCTCTGACAACAAAAAATGAAGATTTTTTAATGGTAAACAATGTACATAATCTTGATAGTAACTCCTTCACAATATACCATCAAAATATCTGTGGTCTAAAAAGTAAAACAGATGAGCTCATTAGTTCTATACTCCCAACACCCCCTCAACTTTTATGTCTCTCTGAACATCATCTTAAATATACCAAACTTGATCAGATAAATATTGAAGGTTTTAAACTTTGCACTGCTTACTGTAGGAGGAGTTTGCATATTTGCCCAAAATGGCCTTGAATGTTCCAAAATTGATGTAAAAAAATATTGCAAAGACCAAGATATTGAAATTTGCTTGTTGAACCTCAACACTACTTTCTTTAGGCTACATATAATGGTAGCTTACAGGGCTCCCACAGGTGACTTCAACTTATTCTTAAATAGACTTGATGATTCGATCAAGTCAATATATAAAACCAATTTAAATTTTATCATGTGTGGTGATATAAACATTGACTACCTCTCCGAAAATGATAGGAAAAAACAGCTTGACTCAATGCTTCAAACGTATAATCTAACCGCTATAGTATACTTTCCTACCAGATTGAAAGGTAGATCCAGTACTATGATTGATAATATATTTCTTGATACTCTAAAAATTTCAACTTATACTGTTTTACCTTTTCTTAATGGTCTATCTGACCATGACGCCCAAATGTTGACAATAAAAGATTTAAATTCTCAAGTACAAGATTATTATATTTATACTGCTAGAGACATAAATGAGTACTCAATTAATGAATTTAGAACTAACCTAAATTATGAAACATGGGGCTGTGTTTTCGGTCTCAAAAACAACCCTGATGTTGACACCCTGTTTAACTCTTTCTTAAACAACTACTTAAGAATATTTCATAATCACTTACCCCAACGTAAGTTTATAAAGAGACATAACCACACTCCTTGGATGACACTTGGCATTAGGACTTCCTGCAAACATAAAAGACTACTTTACTTATACACCAGAAGTAGTAATGATACTTCCTTAAAAAAACATAAGCAGTACTGTAAAATTTTAGCTAATGTTATAAAAGAAGCAAAAAAATATACTTATAACAACCAAATTAATAAATCAACCAACAAAATTAAAACAACTTGGAACATCATAAAAAAGGAAACTAATAGACACAAGAGATTAAAAAATGTAACCAACTATAATAATTCCCCTCAGGCCTTTAACAACTATTTCTTAAAAGTAAGCGAAAATATTATCAAGAACATTGAATCCAATGGGAAAAACCATGAAACTAAAAATGTTTCTAATTGCTATATATCAAATCAGCCACATAGAGTCCTCTCTAACATAAACTTTAAAAACACATCAGCAAAGGAAATCGAAAAAAATTATTAGATCTCTCAAGGCTAAAGAATCCCATGGTTATGATGAAATTACCACCAAAATCTTAAAAATTAGTGCCCCTTTTATTAGTTTTCCTTTAACATAATATTTTTAATAAAGTTATGATAACTGGAATTTTCCCCTCAAGATTAAAATACGCTCTTATCAAACCAATTTTTAAAAATGGAGACAAGAAAAAAATAGCAAACTATAGACCAATTTCTTTGTTGCCTTCATTCTCAAAGATTTTAGAAAAAATAATGTACAGCAGACTTACGAATTATGTGGTAACCAATAATATTTTAGCCCAGGAGCAATATGGTTTTCGACCTTCATCTTCAACTGAACTAGCTTCATTTAACTTTTTTAATGACATGCTAAATGAATTTCAAAAGAAAAATATTGTAGGAGGCATTTTCCTTGACTTACAAAAAGCCTTCGACTGCGTAAACCATGA
>Ga0136643_10010858_pt1 | contig 13469 bp, 6 predicted proteins | sample TergutLab28metaG_FD_96883 | JGI IMG/M metagenome (GOLD analysis project Ga0136643, IMG submission 96883) | Labiotermes labralis P1 segment gut microbial communities from Petit-Saut dam, French Guiana - Lab288 P1 (version 3) (version 3) | ecosystem: Host-associated > Arthropoda: Insects >...
AAATCACTTGCTTCATGACTCAGCCAGTAGTTGAAGCACAAAACCACAGTAGACTTTGTTGTTTGGCCTTTGCTACACCATCCTGTGTGTGCTGGCCTGTTTTCAAATTGAGATTGAGTGTTACTTTCCCCTTAAATACTGTACTCATTAAAACCACACTTTTATATTTCACCTTGGACTGGATGGAATTCTGTAGTGGGGTTACATGCTACATTTTGTTGTGTGAATTTCACTTTGGTCTGCACTGAATTAGTGAAACAACTACTCTAGGTGAAACACAAAATAAACCGTCAGCTTTCTCAACAGCGATTCCTTATATGGTATAGACAGTTGGTACCTGATATTAATTATAGGATTCATGAAGACCTGCAGTTTTATTTGAACTGTTTTTGGGTATAATGTGTAAAACAAAATTTGAAAATCTGTACTCCCCACCCAATATTGTTCGGGTAATGAAATCGAGAAGAATGAGATGGGCGGGGCATGTAGCACGAATGAGGGAGAGGGGAGGCATATACATTGCTTTGGTGGGGAAACCTGAAGGAAAGTGACCCAGGCGTAGATGGGAGGATAATATTAAGATGGATCTTCAGAAAGTAGGATGTGGGGGGTGTGGACTGGATTGAGCTGGCTCAGGATAGGGACAGGTGGTGGGCACTTGTGAATGCAGTAATAAACCTCCAGGTTCCATAAAATGCAGGGAATTTCTTGACTAGCTGAAAACCTGTTAGCCCTTCAAGAAGGACTCTGCTGCATGAAGTAAGCAAGTAAACAAACTAGGATAAATACCACAATTTATGTCTTTATTCTGCTTCTTAATGTCATGAATAAGATTTATAACTATCACACTTCCAGCTTTCAAGGTAAGGGTGTGATATTTTATTCTTCTTTCAGTCAAGTTGAGCGACTTGCTGAACTGCGTGCTATCCTGTGGAACCTGATCACTTATTTCGTCTTGAAGGAAGGTATGAATGAAGATCACAACCGTTATGAAACTGTTCGTAGTTTTCATGAAAGATTTTTAGAAATTCTGTGCACAGTAATGCACAATGTAGGTGCTAAAATTGACTGTGACATTGAGGACAGTCAGCAAAAATAAACTGTCAGCACATTGCTTAACCACCCATTTTCAGCAGTGAAAATTTTAATGTTTGAAAATTGTAAATACTGCACATACAATGTTTCCTGGACAACCAGTTTTGCAACAGACCAGATAATAAATGCTTCTTAAAGGTGAAAACTTTGTGTAAGAGAAATGTGAAAATGAGGTCAGTTTTCTTGAATCCACATGTGTATTTTGATCCCAAGCATTTATTACATAAGATTTCTATTATAAAAATCAGAAATGTAAATTATCAGGGCAAATTGGGCATATAGTTACTTTAGTGATCAAGAGAGTTTTATAAAACCCAAGTCAATACAGGCGATCTAAAAATATGTCTAAAGTCATTTGTTGTTGGCACTCTCTGCATTTTCTTCATTTACCTCAAGTGTGTCCTCCACCTCAAGGCTGTCTTTGACACAGATTTTCACTGCTCATTAAGTCACAGCATGGTATCTGCTGCAAAAAAATGTTATAAACTACACTCAAAGTTCAAACCTTGCTGTGACATATCTGTGATATGCTTTAGTTAACAAAAAATTAATAACAAAAAACCATGGAACAAGAAACAAGCTGTTGATAGGTCACACACAAGCAATTAAATGGTCCAGAATTGATGATTGACTGTAGTGCAGGTCAAAAATAAAAAAATGAATAATGGTTGTAAAGTGTTTTAAATGTATTAAATGGGATAATTGTATATGAGAATCCAACAAAATGAACTTCAAAAGCAGGAAAACTTTTTATGTGAGAACTTCATGTACAGGAAAATTTAACACTATTCTTGTGGCCATTTTGCCAGAAAATTTAACATATTTTCTTAATGGGAGTTGTGGAAGGACTTACTACTTATGTAGGAAGGCTTTGTTTCAATGACTTATTATCTGGGAAACAGTGTAGAGTGTCTGCCGAAGAATGGTTTTTAGTCAGCATTCACATACATACCTGGGGACAATAAACATTTTAAAAGTATAACTGTTTACTCACAGATTTCTGAAATGTTTGTTGAAATGTGTAATGAAACGAATTATGTAAAAAGAATAAAAATGGTAGAATTAATAAAGTTCTGTTTTTCTGGAAAAACAATGCAGTGTTCTGTAATTTTGGTATTATTATGGTGATGGTGATGATCATATGTTGGCTTGAAGTAGTCATATGTTGTAACCTTCCTTTAAGAATAGACAGCACTGGTGTATGGGTCCTTCTCAGGTAAGTCAACATTTCTGTTTTTTCATACCAGCTGGTTACTTTTTTTCTGTACCATGGTAATGAAATCGAGTATCATTTGTTTGAAGATATCTGATATTTACTTTAATAATAACTGCTGATATTTGGTACACACAGCAGCTTCCTGCCCTTGTCCGATTTTCATAATGTGGTCAGTTGAACGTGGACCAAAAGACTGTGAACAGTTCTGGTTTTTTATTGCTGCTGAAAGGACTGGAACAAATGCTCCATTTACTCTGTCTTCATTCTGTTCAAATAGAAGTGTAAAGTCTAAGCAAGGTACACTTTATGTTCATATTTATACATGTAAGAGCAAATCTAACCTTAGAAAGACATGTTTGAAGTTGTGGTTATGCACTGGCCATGTTCTTAACTTTTAGTCTGTACTGCACCTAGGTAACTTGCATGGTCTCTCCATATGTTGCTATGCTTTTACCCTAAAATCAATAACATGTTCATAATGCTGGGTATATATAATAGACATCTGAGGGGGCTGTATTGGTAAGAGCTGTATCATATGTTTTCAGGCATTAGTTTATCCTGGTGGCCAAGTTACCACAGAATTGGAGGCTACAAAAAGGAGATTTTTTCAAGTCAATGAAATTATGTTTGTTGTTACTCATATGATGTACTCTTTTAATTTCTCATTCCTCTTGCTGGCTGTGAATCTGGTTACAATTAACCCTTAATGTTCCTTAGTTGCCTAGTCTAAAAAAATCTCACTAAGATGTGAAGTCCCAAACTTCACACAAACTTAATGCCCTTAGCACTGCATATTTTGTATAACTTTTGCTGTGCTGATAGGCTTCATGCCTTTCAGCAGTCAGCAATCTACAATACCAGATGTTTATATACCACACCCTGTAAAGTTGCTAGTATCTTGTGTAATTTTGTGCCTTGTATTTTCAGCTTGATGCTGCTCTGTAAGTCTTTCACTTTATGTTTCTATCAAAGTGTGTGTAAAAGTCCCTAGGCCCTCAGTGTGTTTCCTCTAGCATCAATCGAATTTTGAGCCACCGTGTATACTGTGAGTATATGGACTCGTATTATGAAATCTGAAAGTTTGTCTCTCTCACTCTTATGCGTGTGCGCACACACAGCAAAAGTCATTTCTCTACTGTTCATATCTTTTGTTGTTGATTAAATTATTTGCTTTCTCTTGTATGCTGAGTTGGTCAGTAGGCTGAAGTTACTGTTAGAGAGCAAGCAAAGGAAAGTTGATAGAGCTGATAATGAGAGTATGTCAGCACTAGAGACAGTGGTTTAGATGAATACAATGAGTGGAAGACAATGAAGAACAAGAGCAAGAAAAAATCCAGAACCTGGGACCAGTGACGGTGAGCACAAATTGGGGATCCCCACAACAAGGAACATATACTTACTGCATTGCACAAGCATGTGAAAAAAAATTAGGCTACATTAATATGGTAACAGGCAGCACAAAGCTTTTGTTATTCCTCCCATATACCATGCACTTACTTATGGAACAATGTAAAGCATAAATCTGAATTAATCCAGTCCATTTGACATAACATGTTGGTGCTTGCAGTAAATAAAGTTTGACAAATACATGTTCAGTTATGGATCATCAAGTATTTTATTTGTGCAAAATATGCTGACAAGTTCTGGTTATGAATTTTTGCTGACTTTACCATCTGCTGAAATTATCACACTCAGGGTGTTTAAAAAAAATGACTATAACATGTTCATTTAAAATAATTGCATAAGTAGTTTTACATGGTTCTAAATTAATGTAACATTTTAGGCACAAGGTTTTGTGGTCAGTGATGCCATTGTAAGGTCATAACTAATAGAAGAGTAATACATAAACCACTGTGAAAAATTTTGAAGAAGGTAGCTTAATATACTGTGGCTTCTTGAAGGGTGACACAAAATGGATTGTTGGTGAAACATTGCAGATTAGTGGGACGAACATGCTTTCACTTGCATAATCACCAAATTATCATAATATTAAAGGGAGACCTCCATTAGACTAGGTGATGATACTCTTGCCTTTATATCTGATGGGCTTTGTGACCGTTTTAAACATGAAAGAAAGGGAAACCTCCCAACTGTTAACATTCATGCCTAGTACTTACAGACTGTTCCAGTTATCAAGGAATAAGTTTTGTAATTGTGTAACTGTGACTATAAGCTGAGCTTAAAACACTTTCAAGTTTAGTTCACTGTACATATTGGCTCACATGATGTGACAATAAATAACCACTGCAGCCGATACTAAATCTCTAAATAACTAATGGTCCAAATATTCATGATGAGAATGTAAAATAAGGTTTACTTTGCAGGGATCAGATCTGCACAAATATATTTTCCTCTAACCATGAAGGTTATCCTTTTTCCATGCCACATTATATAAAGCTTCAACTGGACATTTATTACAAACATAATATACACTCCTCTCCAAGTCTATCCTATTTTTTAACGTATGTATGTATGGTAGTAGCCTTGTAGATTTCCCACATCTTTTCAGCAGCCACAAACAATAAGCAGTGATTGCTCAACTCTAGCAAGTATAGCAGTCCACTACTTCACATCCCTAAGATAACTGACCACAGAATCTTGATGTTGCAGCAACATGACAAACCAGAAACTGAAATTCCATACTTACATAAACTCTTGATTATACTAACAGTTCTTCAGGGACATTTTGACATTAACTTTGCATTTAAGTACATACATAACATCACATGTGCATTAAGAAATGAACACACACCACTGCCCCAGGGCATACAAGCCCCACAACAGTAGCTTAAAAAAATTAATTAACCCTCTCTATACTCAGTTTATTTTATTAAATAAATGCTGTCATTTTTTTTTCTTTCTGCAGCAGTGTATAATTTTCACAGATGAAAACCACAAATAGTTGACTCAAAGTGTCAAAGAGGTGGCAGGAGAATATATATTTATACTCTGGAACTTTCAATGATAGCATCAAATTGCCAGAGATCTTTGGAGCAAAGTATAGTTCAAGGCTCAGCTTTGCATCCATAGAAGCTAGGGAAATGAATGTAAAACACAACCACAGAGCTCAGTTCCTAATCAGGTGGTGTTTCTGAGCAGGAAATCTTGTTCATAATGTGGAATGAACTACAATATACCCAGCACATTCCTGTAGAGTATGGAAGCTCCTATAATCATTTTCACCACAATATCTTGGCAGTACAAAGGAAGAACTGTGTGTGAAAATAAACATCATTTAATACTAAATCGCTTACTGCTTTTAAAAGCTCAAATGTTTAAACTACAATTTTGGAAGAACAAACCAAAACTTCATATGGTACAATTGTGATCTTAAGACATGGCTTGATGACAGCTTGGGTATTCATATAGAGTAAACTTAAATTGTTTCATTTACAATTGTAACTTAGTATATTTACATGAATATAAGAAATGTGGAGTCACCATATAATCATGCACAAAGTTAAAACACATTCTGTTTAGGTACTTTCCTGAAAATTCTGAAAGAGGCAGTCTTATATGTAGTGTAGTCTTATATTCAGGTAAATGTGGTACTCAGAACAGCAGCATAAATGTTCTAACATGGAAAGATGACAAGCAGAAATCTTCAATACACACTGGCTTTCTATTGTGCAAAATAACTTAAGTGGACAAACCTTAATATTTTGGGGAGATATACAGTTTCCAGTACATGAATGCACTTCACATATAACAAAATGCTAACACAGTACAGTTAGAATGACAGACATTGCAACACTGAACAGAAAAGACATCCAAGTTCAAAAAGCCATTTTACCAGGACTAATGTCTAAATGGTTTGAAATCTAAAGTACATACACTAGTTACAGCTACAACACAAATTGACAGCAAACTAAATTGCATTGTTCATATCGAGTATGTTGTGGAGGTACATGCGCATCACAAAAGATATGTCAGGCATGTCTCCTATTCCCTCCACCAGATGGGTCCAAAATTTTCATTTCAGATTCTTTCAGCTTTGCTAACAGTGGCCTCAATATGGCATATGTTGGAGAAATGTGTGCAATAAAAAAATTTTAGAATGTCAGAGCAGGCCTGAAGCTGAGAACTTCCAGTGAGCAAGAATCACATACTGTAATTCAGAATAATAATTTTTTAAAATAAATTTGTCTTTATTTGTATATAATTGAACACTTAGCAGCGTTTCTGCAATGTTACTTTTTGTGAACTGCGACTTGCAAATTCTGCATCTGTGGAATCTAGATCCAGTTTGCACATTAGTCCATTTTCTGTAAAGACAAGTCAGTGCATTTATGTTTTCTTGACCATTGTTTGCTAATAGTTTATTTGTTATGCAATTTAGTATAGAGAATGATCACTCACTAGAACAGTTACATAACCACCAGGCGCAGACTGACTCACGGTGCTACAGCGTGGTGGGAATACCTCCATCAGTGAATCAAAACTTAAGCATTCTTTTGGTACCTATTCTCATGATGGGCCTGGAGCTTCAGCATCCTTAGTCATCTCCTTAATAGGGCTTTGCAAAAACTATGTCACCCATAACCTATTTTGCCTGGAGAATACTTAAATTTGTACATTATGGGTCAGCCAGACTTGACAGGAGTGTCCAACTGTCTGAGCTTGTGCTGGCAAGAGGTCTCACATATACGTATTTTATTTCATTTAGGTCTTCAAATGAATGGGCAGACTTTACATATAAATATAACTGACATTATAGTGCAAGCTAAATTTATGTATCAGCTAATGACAGACTACCTGATTCATGTATACAGAAAAATCTTGTGTGTGCGCTTCATTATAAAACAAGCACAAAGGCAGTCATTTGTTATAGAAGAAATTGCTGAAATCAAATAATTCTTTATGGGCAAACTGTAAGGAGGGGGAATCTAACATTGGAAGGAGGAGAAATTATTTGCAACCCCTAAGTATTACAAACCAGTTGCTATTCTTACTGTCACTAAAGAACTGTATACAGTTATTACTGTGAATGTCAGTATACCAAGAAAATAAACCCATAAGGTACACTATATTCCATTTTTTACTACTGATGGTGGCCATTTAGGCAGAAACATGTTGAATCGATTGTAAATAAATGGAATTATTACACCCTGATGCTTTAAATTTCCTGATAAACTGTACACAGATTTGCAGAGGCATGTCAAACTTGACACCACCTTCATCTATGTATCATGTCCCACTGAAGTGACAGTGTCATTGTTAGTGCAGATTCTCTAATATAAAATTTACCTCAAAGCTTATTTTGGGTAAAATATCACTTGTGAATTTGAATCTACTGGAAGCAACTTGGAAGAAATTATCCATTTGTTTAAAAAGTTTGGTTAAGATGCAGGATCGGTACCCCCTACACGCAACATGTCATGTTATTCAGTTGTCGCCTAACTACAGTTGTTCAATTAACTGTTACATGCATCACAACAATGGTGCAGTAACATCATTATGATGGCAGGTTATTTACACAGCCCATTAAAAATACTGTTACCACCATGTTATATGTATGATGTTTGTTACTGACTGCTCCATGTCCATTGCATTCTACATTCAGTAAAACATACAAAAGAAAGAATGCACAATGATCTATTTATTTTCATATGTTTACTATGAGTAATCAGTTACTTATTCTGAAGTATGTGAAGTCAGTGTGTCAAGGATGTAATACTAAGGGAATGGATAAATTTGGGTTCTAAACCTTGAATCCATTAACACACACAGTGGAATGTATTTCACTTGTTATTCCATGAGAACAGTCCTCTTAACTGATCAGTTGCATGAAGAAATTGTTAAAACTGTAGTTGTTTATATGAGATACAAATACTGCAGTTTTACTGTTGCTTTCTTACTCCATGATAGAATGCATAGTGATCACTGACCTTACATAGAGAAAATCTCAAGTATCAGGTTCTGAAGATCATTCAATCATCAACAGGAGATCACAACTGATGATTAAGAGAATACATAGCATAGGACAAAAACCAAAGGAAGACTATATATACAAGCTTATGGAATTTGATATCAACTGGCTGCTGCTCACAAGCAACTCAACAGAATGAAACACATCAGTAGAACTTGTATTTAAACAAAAAAATGCAAATTGGCCGAGAACTTTTCAGAAATTTTGTTCTCAAACAGGAAAATTATTTTTAACACAAAACTATCAGTCAATAAACTTCCTCTGATATCTGTGACATAATGCATTGCCAATGGCTTTCTGTACCACACTAGTGGATGGCCCACTTATACAAATTAAAAGTTTTTCCATATACAGGTTGTCTGTGGGGGTTTTTGGATGGGGACTGTAGGCAAACTAATAAATCTACAGACTTGTGATCTGCATTAATTTGAATTTAATCCCTATAAGTTTTATTACCAGTAGATGCTTTGAGAGTGCCAGGTATTTGTTGAAAGATATCATAAACATGTGCAGCAGATGCAGTTCAAGTGTAATTGAGCTGACAGTTTGGTGAATAGAGACAAGGGATGAGCACATTGTTGTGTCAGATGGCTTTATGTAGCAGAACTGGTAACCCATGAGGGAACTACTGCACACATTATGGGAAAACGATACCAACTGATTGTGACTTGGAACTGGCAGTGTAGGTTTCTTCAAATCTGCAGTGTTCTCAATCAGGATGGAAGGACATGACCAGGCATCAGAGAAGTAAAGTGGTGGCAATATTGGCTTGACTTTTGCTTGCCATCCTAAAAATAAGTGAAAAGACACAATGTCTGTATCCACAGCAGTGGCTGTAGGGAGCTTATTCAAGACTGCCCGAAAAGTAGCAAACGGTGTGGATTAATCTACAACTGAATACCTGGCCAATGAAAAAATTGCAAAAAATTACTATCAACTTTGTCATGTCCGTCCATCTTCCATCTGCATGGCACAACTGAGCACCCACTGGACAGATTTTCATACAGTTAGTTATCTTAGGATTTTTTTAAAATCCATCAAGTGTGACTGAAACCTGACAAGGAAAATGGGTACTTTTTGTGAAGACCCATGAATTCTTCTAAGAATGAGAAATTTCTCAAAGACAAAAGTTATAGAGAAACTCAAGACACTTTTATATTCAATAACCCCCCACCCCCAAAAAAAAAACACACACTCACACACATGCAATTTATGGGATAATGTGAAGCTCAAAACACCAACTGTCAGGTACAGATGACAGCATTTAATGGTCTTCCCTGTGCAGCTCTCATTTAAATTTCATTCTCCTACACACTGTACCAGGCACTTAATTCTTGCACCAAAGGGTTAAGGTACCTAAAGGAACTTCAGAGTTTTACTTTGTATTTCCTCAAACCACATGGCTATACCTTTGTTTGCTCTTACCAGTGCCCATCAAAAACCCCAGAGGGACTACACACATACACACACACACACACACACTGCAATAGCATATCTTATATACAAATATACAAGCATGCCACCATCTGGATTTAGTATGTGTTGAAATATACTGCACAAACTGCTCAGTAGAATAAACAGGTGATGGTACATACAAATTTATTAACAACCTGAAATAGAATTGCGTGTAATTTCGAGCCACCCGCTACTTTATAGAAGTACATGTTATAATATCTCTGGGCCACTTCCAAAACAGTAATGCAGGCTACTTTTGAATAACATCATGTTTTCCCTCTTATTCGGTTGTTGATCCCAAATTAATGTTCAGTTGTGTTCACATTATTTTTCTTTCTTGACTTCCGTTTCACTGGCAGTTTCTGCAACTTTTTCAGATGGATGATCTTCATACCTAAAAATCAAGAAACATATCACTGCCATTCCAATATGACAGCTGGAGTTCTCACAGTACTCAAGATGGATATAATGGACTCCTGGGATGTTCCACTATGTAGTTTGGTACATAGGTACCAACATTTCAGCTTACTCTTCTACCCCGAAAATGGAGGCAGCAAGTTGTACATGGCATCACATCCCAGAAGGCTATGCTCTTCAACAAAAATACCTGTCACATCATGTGTACCCTACAAGTAATACACTTCAAGAATACTTACTAATGTTAGGGTGACTTAATGAAGTTACAATGAACTGGGCATGGAACTTGGAGATAAAAATTCATACAACCTTTGGGTGAAAACACTACTTCAAAAGCAGTCACTTGTGCAACCAAGGAAATGGAAGGAAACCATTAAAGTTGAAGTTGACATGAGATAGAAGGAAGGAAATACGAGGCAACTGGACTGTCTGATCACATTTGAAGAATACAAGATGAAAGACATAAAATAAATTAATGATTGGGGATTTTAGACGATCGCTGATGAGATGAACATCAAGTACAAACATCTGGATTTGGAAAATGTCACGAGACCTAACCTGATATGAAGAAGAGGCTGTTGATAAAGAGGTGTGAAACAGAGAATGGTTTCCATGTACTCAGTTCAGGTGTTAAAGTTATCATAACGATTTTAAAAAATTCAAAAGCGAACACAATGACATTCATTACACAAAATAAATGCGGTGTATAACACTCACAACTTTTGAAAACGGTACTTACTGAAACATTGCTTTTATATCGCCCTTGAGAAGTGCCAGGAGCAGCGGTGTGCCTAAACATGCTGGTACTAAATACAGAAGAGCAGGTTGGGCATGTTTGAATACATGCATCACAAAGATGGTGGCTACCAGACCCATGAAATATGCCATAAATGTCACATAAAAATAGGTGTTCGAATTCCTCTTCAAACTGAAATAACATGTTTTGCAATAAATTAACATACATTCATTAGGACAATGTAAATATAATACAGTAGCAGCAATACTGGTTCTCAACACTTCATCACACTGAACACAACAGAAAGCAGTAATTCTAAACTCCACTTGTGACAGTCAAGATATTTACATACCTATTATCAAAACGCAGAAGTAGAGCAATAAATATTCCTGGAATCACAATATCTCCCAAACCAAGCATAGCGAAGTTGTTTGCTGATAATCCTTGTTCAAGAAGGTCTTGTGGAAAAACCACTGAAACAGGGAATTACGATTAATCCATACAATGAAATACTACAAGAAGGTTTATGCACAACCCTGATGTTAGCCCACAATTACCACACACTTTATATTATAACAGTAATTTGCACAGCCCTCCTCAAACAAATATAAAACATTTCTTACTACAAGTCATTTTTATGTGATTGACTCTTCAGTTATGACAATATTTCATCTGCAGAGGTAATACAGCATTAAATGACAACTGGTGGTGATGAATGCTGAGTTGGAATCATTTCTATAATTAACTTATCAATATGCAAATTCTTTACAAGTAGATTATTCTAAAAGTCACAGATCACTGTCTTTTAAACTCCCAGTAAGCTCAGTATCTAGGGTCTTAAGTGTAATGCTAGTAATAGACTGTATGCTAGTACATCTGCTACAGATGTAACAAATGTGGGGGTAAAAACAGCAGTACATTTGAATTGAAATGTACTGCGTTATCAGGGGTGCTTTGCACATACATCTGCATATCTCAAGTGAGGAGTTAAGTAATGTACAGAGGGCTTTTTAAATGCAGAACTGAATATGGCAAAGTGCGGGAAATCACTGGTTGCAGTATAGCATTTTATGTCATCCACTGTATGGTGCAGGGTCCTGTGATAACACAGGACTGAGTACCGCAGAGAAGGCGGTGAATTTGTTCGCAATGCAATGCGGCTATTAGCAGGTTTCAATATGTTATGAGCGGGTTCTGCATTTAGTTGTACACCATGCACTTTCAAGAAAGTACAGTACTGCAAGACTCACACTTCAAGAAATATACTGTAACAATTAATATTTCAATGCACAGCATTCAAATACAGAATTTGATAAATATGACAAAACATGGTTACAAGTCATAGAGTACTATCTTCTGGGATGTGATACTGTGCAGTCTGATGGACAGGTACAATTCGAGAAGAAAATGCTGCTTTCATCTGCAGGGTAGAAAACTCATCTTCACATCTCTTCTACCATGGAGACAAAGGGAATAGGGTCCTCTAAGTTAGTGCCTTTCTACCAAACTGAATGGTGTCACTTCTCAAAAGAAACTGACACTCATGGTCATTGCTTTTTATGTGGTAATAAACCACATTTATTTATTTACTCCTCATACATCACATAGATCCATGAAGGAAACAAAACCAGTTGGATATAGAACATGTCAAGACAACACACACACATGCTTCTAACAGTATGAAACAAAAAATCACGTACAAATAATGGAGTTATCAAATATTTGGCTCCAAGCTCAATACATGAGGGGAAGTCAGAAAGTAAGGTTCCCTATTTTATTGCCACCAAATAACTTCACATAGCGAGATGCCTCTTTATTCACTTAAAGTTCAGACATTGGTTGATAGATGGTAGCACTTTTGTAGCTCAATGTCAGACAAGAGGGTGCTGTTGTTGTATGACAATGCCCGACCGCATACAGCTCATGCGACAGCGAGCACCCGCCCTACAGCCCGGATCCAGCACCTTCGGACTTTCATCTCTTCCCCAACATGAAAAAACATCTTCATGCCAAGTGATTCAAATCACACGATGATGTCAAGCATGAGGTGCAAATGTGGCTGCATGCTCAGGATCCCACCTTCTATCTACAGGGTTTTGAGAAATGGATTTCCCACCTAGACAAGTGCTTCAACAGAGAAGGTGACTATGTGGAAAAATAAGTGAATTTAAGTGTAATAAGTGAATAGAGGCATCTCACTACGTGAAGTTATTTGGTGGCAATAAAACAGGGAACCTTACTTTCTAACTTCCCCTCGTAATAATCACCATATATCTTACATGCACTAAAATAGTTATAACAAAGACAGATAAAAACTTAAAAATTTCCATGAATATAATGAGTAAGAAATATTAAAAGACAGTAATCATTGTTTCAGTAATTGGCATACATCATAATATAGCTTATTATACAAAGTAAGTCTTACAGTGACATTAGTGATATAAAACAAAATTTAAAAATGACAAAATGATATAGAAAACACAAATAATTTGAAATGATACATTAACCTTTACGCAACGGGATTTAAATGGCTACAGTCAACCTTCGCGTACGACATTATTTTCGCTTGGCATTTAAATTTTTGTACATGGTTTACAAAAAACTTTATTATTTCAGGAACC
>Ga0136643_10010863_pt1 | contig 13468 bp, 6 predicted proteins | sample TergutLab28metaG_FD_96883 | JGI IMG/M metagenome (GOLD analysis project Ga0136643, IMG submission 96883) | Labiotermes labralis P1 segment gut microbial communities from Petit-Saut dam, French Guiana - Lab288 P1 (version 3) (version 3) | ecosystem: Host-associated > Arthropoda: Insects >...
ATATATATATATATATATATATTCTCCACACAAGGCTTTCCCTTTTTCTTCGTGGATACGGAATGATAGTGTAGGATTTTGTCGGACATAAACTGGTTTTATAATTTTTACCATAATTTAAACAGCATTGGACTGTCAACGGTTCGCCGACGTAAATTGTAGCGTGTATTGTGGTAACAAATATCCATCCACCAAGAGAGCATAAGGGGATATTTACTGCAGACAACCTGATATTAACACAACCCTGGAACATGTATTGGAAACTCGAAAAATATATACAATTTTTACAATGTAATATTGTTGTCATTATTACGTAATTAATTGAAAAGTATGGGCCTTTATACATGAATCTAAAGAAAGTGATTGTAGTATGACTTCGTAATGAAACATATACCAAAACTGACAGCATTCCTTTACAATTGTTACACAGTACAGCTACATTTTACTACATAAAAGCCAAACTTCAAATACAAGCACAGGATATGCTACGAACCGCTTAAAGAGTGAAGCGTCAATTTGTCTATCTGTTCACGTGAATTAACATAAACCTTACACGCATATACAGCCTTCCGTGGGGCATTAGCTTATTTTTATTCTCTTCGTGACAGAGCTTGTTAATATATTACGCTGTTTCCTTTGAGTACGGCTTTTACTCTGACTGGCAAACGAAAGGGTATTATTTCATCCGATGATGGACCATTAGCCAGATTCATTTACATGCCCTTATACGTAAACACCAAAGAAACTGTAGTGAAGATTCGGCTTTAGAAATACGGCAAATACCCCACGGCATTATATCAACGATACCGGCAAAGTAATTTTACCCTTGTCAAACTGTGAACATCCATAGTACGATAAACACAGAAAAAACAAAGCCAAAGAACCGAATACTCTCGAAATTAGGGAGAACACATACGGCCCATTTGTGCATCATCGATTTCACTTCTCCCTAAGGATGCATTATTATTTTCTGTCTTTCGCTCGATCCTCCTTTTTCGTGTAGTCATTCTTCAATGTATCAACCTGAAACAGTGGTTATGTAATCTACATGGCACAAACGATATAAAGGAAGATCGTTCTTTTACAGGGGAGTAGCAGCTTCCGCACTCCCTCCCCTCGCTCTTCGTAATGGACCTCCTAGCCACAGAAACTCCCGCACTCTAGGATTCCTGTTTCTGTTGTTCAAAAACAAGGGGTTCAAGCTGCTGCTTCTCTCCCTCACCCACGCCACGGATGCTCAAGTCTCCTAACATAATGAATGGTCACTGCACTGCGATTTATTGGACAGTGTACATTTTCTGAACTACATTTAATATAAAAACTTTTCCGGAGGTACAACTAGGCCCGTCTTTAGAGAGGTACTCTCATCAGTTTCCGTAAAAGTGGTGCAGTACGGACCTAACTCGGAATGCTTTACATAATATTTCAAATTCAAAAAAATTCTCATTTTATCTCTAACCACTCAGAATCATTCTAACATAAAACGCAAAACAGATTTTATCGTCCCAGTATTACACATTACACCTTTCTTTAATGGTATATCAGTATGTAATACTAGGCCTATAAACATTTCTTTTAGAAAACTCACTTTAATTATACCAACCAATGCACTCATATAAAATTTCACCGTAAAACACTTAAAATCGCTCCAACATATTTAGATCATAAGATCATCATCACGGAGCCATGTTATTCCTTGCTAAAGTCACATATTAAAAACACTCACTAATTAATTTCCTTACAATGACAGGGTACTGTGGCAGCATGTCGCATTGTGTAAGAGTACTTTGCTGAGAATGCGCCTGCTTATGGGTGTGCGTCGTGTGTTATGTTGCGATTGACTCGCAACATAACACACGACATGAGTGCATTGGTTGGTATAATTAAAGTGACTACGAAGTGCACGGTGCAACAATAAAGATTCTTTTAGAAAAGTTTGCAACTAAATTTTAAGCCTATAGTAAACCCTCAGCTTTCGCTGGGTTACATTCTTAAAGGTAAATCCGCAGTGTAATCAAAAACAAAAATCATAACGTTTTGTTGGCCTTCATATACGAAAAAAATATGACGTAATGTCTCTTTTATAACTCAGTGTTTAATGTACCCTCCCAAGCACTTTGTATTATCTATATTATTGTCTGGAAAGCCATAAGAAATATAAAAATATGTAAATTAAGGATTACTTAACAACAAAACATTTGTGTTGGTGCCTATTCTAACGATATCAGTGCTTCTAGCTGAAGAATATCGGTGATCGAACGACGTAGATTTCATGTTGGAGGGGAAGACAGAAGGCTTTGTAAAGAAAAAGGTGATCTCAGATTTCTTTCCACCTCCTTTGGTGACAGCTTTTATCCCGTGTTTAAATTTCGGAAACATTTCCATGAAATATTGGAGCTCAAGGAAAATATCGGCTGAGCCATCCAGCGCCTGGAGGCCTTAATTCACAGAACTGGTAGCTAGCTGAGGCCTCTCCATAACAACGTCGGAATCTTCATCACTTTCTGGTTCAATGAGGGCTCTCAGCACTTCAAGTCCCTTGTCAGTTAAATCGGCAGCACGAGAGTTATCATCCTGCGAATCTGTGAATGTTTCTTCAGTAAATTTGCGAGCTATCAGGAGGTCGTTTCTTATTGCGTCCAGGCGGTCGCTAAATCCTCGAAATTCATAAAATATTTCAAGCGTACGCGTCTATCAGAAATTCAGAGTGAGAACTTCCGCCGGTCCTCGGACGCTGTGATATTTACTTTGTATTAGGCTATGCTTTATGATTGCCAGTATTCAGTTCTGCATACAATGACATGTACGTAGCTACTTAGTGAGACAAGTGGGCAGGCGCGACCTACTATTATTTCGCCTATTCACGAAAGCGAAACCGCGAATTAGTGAAGGATCTTATGCCTCGAAGCATGAGGGTTCCCACAACTATTCTTCCGCAAATAAGCGAAACTTCAATGGCCGAACCCGCGAACAAGGAAAGTCTGCTGGTCTATTTCTGAAGGAGACGTAAGGAAATATAGGAAAATCAGTTTCAAGAAATTCATGTTAGAAGAATGAGTCTTGCCGATCCTGTAGCATGCACAGGTACGACGAAGAAAACTAAATACTGAATTTGTTCCAAAATTTCAACATAATAATAATATATTTTGGAAATGTTCGCCTACATGGGAAGATTACATTCGGAGGTCTGTAATTACAGAAAGAGCCTGCAGGTTCTAAAAAACAGAAAATTTCATAAGTAACGTTTTAAAAAAAACGATAAGACAGATTTCTTGTTAAATTGGAAATTTATGTAAGCTATTAATCCACATTTTCAGTAGTGGGTGAAGTGTGTGAATTCTTTGTACCAGTTCGACTTTCCTGTAGTCTGCAGTGTTAATGACATGGAGTTCTTTTTTGCCACCTCTCTGTAGTCCTGTCAAAGGGCTGGTCTGGCGGCTAGCTTCGCGAATTGATTTCCGACGGACACTGACTGTGTATTTGGGAGAGAAAATTGCTTTAATTTTGTTACCGAATCTCATTCCATCTCTCTCTTTTCTATACCAAAGGGCAGCAGAGCACAGTAAAATAAAAATGGACAATCAGTTGCCCATCATTCCTCCCTGTAAGTCCCAGTAACAAACAAAAAACCAATAGCAGGCCTTTTATTTTACCGATGTTTGTTGTTTCAGAGAGTTTTTCGCAGGCACAGATGTTGTGGGATGGGAAGTGAAATTACCGTGTGTTTTCACCATGTTGGCTACATTCACACAAATACTGGTAAGTCCACATTAATCCCTACATGATGTGCAAGATATAGTTGTTCCCCCATTGACAGAGTCACGAATTTCGATTTTGTACCTTGTCAATTTAAATGCTGCTGTATCAAGGAAAGAAGCTGTAAAGCTGTTAAAAAAAATCCACACAGGTGAGCTGATTGAAGACAAATAATGAAAAGAAGAAATCATTTGTGGAAATTTGCCACCCTGATATTTGATAGCACATGCAAGTATGAGAAGATAGTTTTGAAAGAGTTATAATTTCAAGCCGCTCTTCTTTTACGCAGCACTGGTTTTCAAGGAATTTTTTTTTAATCTTAATACAAGCTTGGAGGCTACTGCAGCAAAGCAGCAGATCTTTATTCACGTTAGGGGAAAATATGAATGCTTCCATGCTTAATGATCCTCAGACTCGTACTGCGCCTGACATTAGACGATCTAAACAGACAACTTAAACTCTGATGGATGCAAGTTACCGTATACATACTTGTACACAGATCTGACTTCACAGTGTGAAGTTTAAAAAGTTTGTAGTTACTTAGCCTGTTAAGAAAAGCCACCCTCCACCTGTGAGGAACACCAAGATTCATTACTTCTTTCACAAGGACCCGCCACTTCATTTTATCCCGTACCACTTACAAACCAAAAACATTGCCATATTTCCGTAGGACCTATTTTAATACTAACTCTCAATGTATGACAAGCTCTCCTAAGTGGCATTTTCCATCGACGTTTTCCTACTGAAACGTTGTTTACATTTGTCATTTCATTTAAAAGTGCTTACCTGATTTCCTTCAAAAATTTTATTACTTTAAAGATAGAGCTATTTGGGTCCTGTTTATTTGGCACAAATTTTCTTCCCTTATTCATGTTGCAGAAAAGTAAAACTTGAAAATTCTAGGGGGAAAAAATTAAAATGTACGGTGATCTGAATGATGTCTAAATATTGTAAGAAAACAGAAGACAGAAGAGGTAACAGTAAGTGGGAAGCCTTGTAAAATTTGATCAGACATTGCTGTAGAAAGAATCAGTCTCTTTGAAGATTTCTAAAGTAAAACACTACAAGAAGTTTGTTCCATACTTTCAGAAACTATGAAACAGTAATTGTTACTTCTCCATTTATGTAAAGAAAAGTCTGCATGTTAAAAAAACAAATGTAACTGGCCTGAAAAGTCTGAAATCCAAAGATTTCCGCTCCTCCCTCTGTAATTTAAACAATAAAATCGGCTTCGAGGATTTGTGATTTCAATCTCGTCTTTCGCAAAAACAAAATTTCAGCCAAGAAATCAACGGATTCTCTACGTAAATTTCTCTTACAGTAAGTTGTGTTGTGTTCAGCTCCATTAGGTTGCAAAAGGTACATTTTACACTATAACCTGCCATACACACTATAACCTCGGCCCTAAATGAGCTTGGGTGGTCAACGCCTCGCCTCGGCCCTTAAACTCCGGAAATGACCAGGTACCTATTGTGTAGGAGGTTTGATGGGCCCCAGGTCCGGTCTGGACGGTTGCGGAAAGCCTCGCCCCCACCCCCGCCCCCACCGGGATTCGATCTCCGGGTCGTCCAGCTCATTGCGACTCACTATAGTGAGTACGATATTCGATTAGGTTGTTTATCAATTCTTAAATAAACTTTCATTATCAGGAAAGTAAAAAGTTTTCCTTTTGCTTAATATCACACCATGGAGATGTAGTGGCTGCATAGAGGTAAGGATAAATGCATTCTAGACCTCGGAGGTGAGCGGTTAACTTCATATCTCAGGTATCTTTTGAAACAACAGATCCTAAAATTGTGGCAGCAGCGGGAACGATAAAATCAAAGGCCAAATCTTCATTTTGGTCACAGCCATCCTGCATATAGCCAGTCACCTTACTCCGACAGGTATCACTCATCCTCTGTCGTTCCATGTAACAACATATTAACCCACACATAAGGTTCATGCACCAAATTTGTTCAGGAGTCTAAATGTTGCAGCTACCGTTATAATTCAGCTGTGTATCCTAATTTTCGATGCTCAAAACTTGAGGATAACTAATCTATGTGACACAGGATATTATTTAAGTACTCGCATCGCTAATCTTTTTTAATTCACAATATCGCATAAAATTAGTCCGTTCACATTTTTTTTTTCCTTTTTGTAGCTACTTTTATTTAATTGCATTTTGTCATCATATTTCGATAAAAGGTACTGGTAACACCGCCGAAATGATTTGGAAATCACAGATTTTGATCAAGATAAAATAATTTTACAACATATATTTCGGAAATCTGATATCCTTGCAGCGATGTTCTTGAAGGTTCAGATTTTCTGAGACATTACACTGTCAAAGAGGAAGAGTTGACCCTGAAAATGGGCATTACATTCATTCGAAACATTGTTAAATATTGACCAGATCACACGCGTAACGCCGCAGGCTACTTCAGTCTTCAACAGAGCGTTTATTTCCCCTAGTGCCCCTACGTTTATTTAAAACATAACATAGTCTGTTGTTGTGTCCTTGTTTACTCAGCATTCCTTTTATTGTATAAGTTCGCTTACAGGCAGAATGATGTCATAGCACAACAATTTTTGACTTAGTTTCGGTAACATGCCTCAAAAAGCGGGTTTGATTAAATCGCATACACAAAGTACAAAATCGGACATTGAAATATTTATAACAAGCACAGTTGTCGTCCTTCGTTTTTTTTTTAATCTTGCAAGAATTAACAAGCGTGATGACTGGAAAAGGGGTTAAATAAGTATGTTGTTTTTCTCCGAATTTATTGAACTTATACAGCAAGTACCTTGCCAAGAAAACTCTTGAAGGGGTTCGAGATTTCTAAATGTAAAAAGTAATTCGCAATGTGAAATATGCAAATAAACTTGTGCTAATGGCTAAGGAAATAATGGTGCTACAGGACATGTTGGAAAGACTAACGGAAGTTGTAAGACGTTACGGAATAGAAAGGAATGTGGAAGAAACTAAGGTAATGAAAATCTCAAGATAACCACCACCCCCCCCCCAGTACAGATTATGGCAAAAGCGATGTTCGACAGCAAAGAGAATTTTTCACTAACAAATTGAACTTACATTTTAGGAAGAAATTAGTGAAACTCTACAGGTAGAGTACAGTTTTGTACGGTGCTGCAATTCGGACGCTTCGGGAAATACATCCGAATTACCTGGACGGTTTTGCAATGTGGTGCTGGAGAAGGGATGAAAAGATCAGTTGGACTGAACGTGCGAAAAATGAATAGGTATTACGTACAGTCAAGGGGGAAAGGAACCTGCTACACACAACAAAACTAAGTAGGTCTAAAGTTACTGGAAAACTTCTTTTAAAACACGGTGTTGAAGGAAGGATGAACGGAACTTGTAAGAGAAAGTAGTAGGTCGCACTCTGTTAACGTCTTACTTTAGAAGATGCTATGGACATATCGAAAATTCAATATACACGACAAAAAAAACTATGATATGATGCAACATACTTACTCTTAGATTTGGAAATTTCTGTCAATTTGTGAGTCTCGCTATAAATCCGTACTTCTTAAGTGGGTTATTTAACTACGCTCTCAATTTATACGATGCTATAAATACAGGAGTGTAGAGTAGTGTATTGATATTTATATGGAAAAAGCAATTTACACGGAGAGAAACCTGTCCCAGTGTCCCTTTCATACGGGCTGGCCTAGGAATGAACCCGCGCCTTCGCAATAACAGCCCGTGACTAACCCTTTGAGAGATGGCACTGCCTAAACTCGCACTGCATCCTGCACTTGTAAAGGTAATACGACAAACAAGTATATATATTACTGAAGCTAATAAGCAGCAAGTCGTGAAATCTTTTGCTCAGAATATTCGATTTATAACAAATGCAGTATCACATCCATTAGATGGGAACTTCATATTTGTCTTCCCAACAATCACTGCATGATATGCTACTGTTAAAACAGTAAAATGGAGGAGGTTACCATGACTTGGACATTCAGTCTGCGCTACAAATTACTGTACTCACCGGCCCAGAGCTTTGGTGGTGAGACAACTCACACAGCAATCGCAGAGAACAGACAGATGGTGAAGATAACATTAAAGTGGATTTTAGGGCGTTGGTTGTGACGATGCAGAGTGGATGGAAAGAGTTTAGGATCGTGTTAAATGATTGATTATGGTATTAGCAATCTTCTATCGTCCGTTTGTTACCTGTGTGTGTTGGTAAACAAAATGAACTTCTTGAAAGATGCTTATCCTCATGGATTACTAAATATCATGCCTGTTTCAACCTCAAAATCCTATTTCTAAAGACTTCTTAATCTTTATCTTACACTTCGCTCTGTGGGTTTATAATTCCACCCTCTTCGCTCATTCTATCCACCCCTACAACTACGTTCTCCTTCCAGACCCAATTGTACTTGATCAATAGTTTTCTAACCATTACAATTAAAACCAACTACATGCATTCTCGTTATATTTTTATTTTACAAAACTTTTTCTACATGTTGCGGCCGTGAAGGTCCATTATGTGAAAGTCAGTTGTAGACTACAAGCATACGGTATAATGTTAAATCCAATCAAACTTGTAACATGGTGAATCCACAATGTGCGTTGTAAGATGGAATAGATACACTGGAATTATACAAAAGTTATTACAGAACATATAAGAGTAAATATAAAAAGTAAATGTAAAAATTCATAAAAGCATAAATATTACTAAACATTTACGCTCTTATACATTTTTATATTTAAAACAATGTAAAGTTTTCTAACCATTGCTCCGCTACATTTAGACCATTAGTGCTGTGTGCTAACAAACAATTTTCTCAATATTTTTGCGGCACTTTTACCAAGATATGCTACGTTAGAAGGGACATGGCCACTTGCGACTGGCCAGTTTCACGTTCAGGCCGCTTTTCTTCTGTAGTGGGAAACATAGGTAATCAATAGCTGGGTGACCTGTGTTACTGTATCCCTGTCCTTACTAAGAATCAAAACTCGGTCCATTTACTTTTAAACAGACAGTTTTCTGACAGAAATATATAACGAATTGAAGTTCTAAAATATGTTACATTATGTATGTTTAAGCTATTCAAAATAAACAAAAATCTTCAAAGAAAGCACCAGAAATCAATTGAAATATTTAGCCTCTACTTATGAATCGATAATAGCTTGCAGACCTAACAACGATCTGGAAGATACGCCAATTTATTCCTGCTGTAAAAAATAGAAACACTTCTATTGAAAGTCAAAGAATTAATAAATGTACTTCACATTCTTACTCCTCATCTCTCCCCTTACGTGTCTTGACGTCTAAGAAAGCCACATATGGCTGCCTGTTCTTGACACCATGAAGATGATAAGAGACAGAATAAAAGCGCTACTCGTTCTGCTGAGATCAGTTTATTTTTCTAGTTGGCAAGAATATATGTATAATAATAAATTGCCTTACAAACTCTGTTTTAGGCTGTATCATTCTCTTCTTTACATAATAATTCGGCAGAACCATTTACAATATTTTCTTATTCGTTGAAAACACTGAAAAAAATGGCGAAAGGAAATTTAAGGGATGCTTTATTTTACACAGGTTTTTTATCCATCAAGACTTTATATTATTATTATTATTATTATCTTCATCATCATCATCATCATCATCTTCGTGTCACTGCATTCTTGTGACAAAAATCACTTAATCATGGATTCCGTGTACTTTAAATATGTATAACTTCTACATACATTTTCGCATCATCGAGTTTGAATTTCTTCCTTTACAAATAATCTTTCACAAAAACATGAAATATGTTTGTAATCTATACCTGTGACGAATTTAACATTCCGAGATCGCGTGATTCGTTGTTATCGAAATCAAACCCAAGCTAAAAAAAATGTTCGCACGACCACAATATTATTACCCAACATAAAAAAAAATATTATTACCTCAGCAACATGAATGTGTTTGTACAAAACCTATTAACAAATTTCACTTCAGAGGCGAAACTAAGCGGCATAACTGTCGCAGCCTAATATAATTTCGCGTATCGGCCATGTTACATTTATTGTGTGCAGATGGTTAGAAAACACGGCATTTCGGGGCTAACTAATGGCGTCAATGTTATAAAATGCTTTGGAGAAATAATTTAAATGGTTCGAAACGTGATTTGGAATAACTCACACGTATACACACACACAGACAGAATGGTGAAATCTTACTTGTTTAGAATGTTAGTTAGTTGTTTTGTTGCATACAATTAAGTTTGCAGATTTATTTGCAATTTTAATACAAAGACTCTCTTAATAGTTATGATATTTTTTAAAAATTTTTCTGGTGGTCAAATCCTTTGTTATTATGAAATATATTTTAATGTTATAAATAATACTTCTCGATTTTTTAAGCCCTTATGAATAATACTATGTATGTTACTATTGTGTTCATCTGAGTGTCAGCAGTTGAACTGCTGTACAGAGTTAAAGCAAATTAACGTAAAAATAATTGGTCTCTGCATCTAAGCAAGGAAGTGTGTTGAGGAAATACTTCACCTGTCTCCATGAAACATAAAAGTGGATTTCTTACCAGGCATATAGCCACATGTTTCCGTCCCTCAAGTGTCGAAAAGCTACTGGAGTAAAACGAAAGCGAACATATATATCGAACTTCAAGAATGGAAGGTAGCACTCTCATAGGAAGTCTTTCTTGTAAGCGACGAAGGGAACAGGACACAGCAGTCTAGATACACCGGCCGTCGTAGCTTGACACAGTCCCTTTGTTCGTCTTAACAATATCTTTTAAGCTTACGAGATTTGATATTCTCACAGCAGTTCTGGCAAAGTTTCAAGTCTTCACACACATGACGCCACGTGGACTGGTGAACAGCTAGACACGCACGTCTCCTTGGAACGCTAGACTCTTCAGATGGAGGCAGAAATATTCTACGAAATTTCGGCAACTCTTTACCAGTTTCCACCGCGTGATATACCCGAATAACCGAATCTTCCATTTTTAATACTACTGGCAAACTTTCTGAAACTTGCTATGAACGTGATGCCAACAAATTCCTAAGTTCTTTCGTGAAGTTGATATAGCTACTCCGCCATAGGTAACACCAATACGACGGCCATGAAAATGTTAGAAGTGGTAGTATAATTAGTGACATGCTAATTCACATTCCTCAGTCTTCATCTGATGATGAATCTTGGAAAAATTGCAGTTATTCTTAAGGCCATTTATTATAGTTAAATGTCAAATATGTGCTGAAAATTACTTTTACAGGAGTAACTAACAAGTGACAGAACTTAGACCTACGGTGCTTACTACGAAAACTGATCACAAATATTGGTAAGCGTATAAAACCCGGCAATACATAACGAAAATAGGCAACAAAATCATATTGACGATCCTATTTTTGTGTTACATTTTCCTCGAGTGTAAAAATTAAAGACAAGTGGTCTATACTACAAACCACGATGTAAATTATTTCTCAAACTTGTCACTTTATTTTTTATAAATTTCCAAGTCGTGATAAGGTGGGGATACATTTTGTATTTCAGAAGGTACATAAACAGGCGCGTAGGTTTAATTAACGTTAATGCGAGTGCCAACATTTCTTTTCCCGCACCGCAGTCTGTTTAAAATTTTTGGTATCCTCTAGCGATGGTCGCCAGTCGAGCCGCTCAGTCGAGTCGTGACGTCACAGACACAGCGGTGATGAGGAAATTAGAAGACGTTATCTTGTCACGTGTAACGGGTGTCAGTGTAAAGAGCTGTGATGCTCCAGGGAGAAAGAAAATCACTGACTTCCCAGGAAAATACCTTCAAATTTCCACCTCAAGTCTTGATGCTATGTGTTCTTTCATGAGTTAGGACCATATCATTTATATCCATTCACAAATTAAAATTACTCTGCTCGTATTCCGCAGATCCCGGCTGAGGATCTCACTCATAATCGGATTCATTCCTGTTTTCCCTGTCCTTATATATTAATGTTAGTACTGTGTGTTAACACAAGCAGCAGCTGCTTCCTCCAACACCAAAATCTAATTATCGTCACGTGCTATCCTACCATTCAATGCTGTGTAAAATTATGACAGCAAAACCAGTAGGTTCAACACTGCACAAACTAGTCAGCCACTGTACAAGCTCCTGAGCTATAAATGAGTCATCGAATGAATGGACATAGATTTTCTCCTACCCGGCTACATAGCGGCTCAACGTATCATCGCCACGTCCACCAATGGCCAATATCCACAAGTGTACTCTTTTCCTCTCCTACGTCCTCTGCCTTCTGGGTTTGTGTTTTGTTATTTTGTTAAAACAGGAAGACGCTTCAGCTTTTCGCGGAATTCAGGTGTGCCGTGTAGATAAGTTGGGGCGCATGTGAACGTCTTCAGTTCCCACAGTCTTAGTTAATTTTCTCTTTGATTCAAGTAGTTTGCGCTTCGATCCATCTTCAATCCTCACAATCGCACCACAGTATCCATCTTACTACACAGTGGTAGCCTTATTTTTCTAAGTTTTACAAATGTACGATTCCTTCAACACGTCTCATATTCTCAATCCAGTATAGCCATCTGGGCTGCATTACCCTAAAATTAAAATTCAATATAATGTAAACAGAAGTATTTATAAAAGTACCTGTAAAGTTCACGCTGCAACATGCAGTGAAGGTACACAGTGGGAGTATGTAGCGTTATATCACTACCTATTATTAATCTCGGCGCCAAATTAGAGTGGGTGCAAATATTTACAAGTCTGGGTAAAATCAGTAGTTTAATAGTGAAATAAGACTTTAACAACATATCCAAAAATGTACACTTATTACAAGGAATTAGTTTATTCCGCCCAAAATGTTTCTAATTATGATATCAGCGTTACGTGCGTAAATTAATTCGAAATAAGAGCTGTTTACTGACTTGAATAATTACAATTGTATAAACATAAAGGTCTGCCCTTAACAAGCCATGCAAGCAGAGTGCGGGAGCAGAGGCATAGCTCTACTCCGCGCTAGATGGCTGTGAGTGGTCAAGGCCACGCCCCGGCTGCTGTTCCCAGGGAAAAGAGCCATGTTACACATTGCACAGGAGGCTGTGAGGGCCCCAGAGCCGGTGTGGTAGCGAGTGGAGAAAAGGAAATGTTTACCCCAGCGGGGTTCCAACACCGAGATGTGCAGCCCGTAGCGAATCGCAATATCAACTACGCCATTCCGGCCCTCCATTAAAAAAGTACATACATTGGTAAATATGTGTTAATGCAAAAATTCTCGCACTATTAAAAACTTGTCTTTTGTGTAATTGTTGTTGGTTGACCGTGTGTATTGTTGTAGTTATCTTGTGTGTGTTGTTATCTTATGTGTATTTGTTGTACTATGTGGGCATTGGTGTTTTTTTTTAGATACAGGACTGCTGACTAGGAGTCAGTACTCGGAAGGCCCTGCGACCGGCAATCTCGTCACAGGTTTCTCTTGGTTTCCCTGTACCTAAAAGCAAATGCTGAGATGGTTCTCAAGATTCCAAGTTGCAACTAAATGCTTCTCATGTAGCCCTCCCGAATTAAATTTAGTAGTAACCAATTTAATGCTTGTATATATGTAAAATAACCACTGCCATCGGGTAACAACCCAACTGCAGTAAATAATAATAATAATAATTATTATTATTATTATTATTACTCCGGGTATGTGTAGATTAAAAGTATTTGCGTAACGTTTATATAATTTCACAATATATTGTACCAATAAATAC
>Ga0136643_10010865_pt1 | contig 13467 bp, 7 predicted proteins | sample TergutLab28metaG_FD_96883 | JGI IMG/M metagenome (GOLD analysis project Ga0136643, IMG submission 96883) | Labiotermes labralis P1 segment gut microbial communities from Petit-Saut dam, French Guiana - Lab288 P1 (version 3) (version 3) | ecosystem: Host-associated > Arthropoda: Insects >...
ACCGTCTCGTGCATATCTCAGTAATTGACTAACTTGATGCACAACATTTTTGTTTTACAATAAGTTTATTTCATGCCTCTACATGTTTCGAGCACATGTGCTCATCATCAGGAGGTCATGTGCTCGAAACATGTAGAGGCATGAAATAAACTTATTGTAAAACAAAAATGTTGTGCATCAAGTTGGTTACTTACTGAGATAAATACACTGAGATGCACGGTCAGCAAAACGTCAAAATTTGTCTAATTAAGTTATGACATGTTCTCAAAGACTTTTATAGTCACAACCCAATAGAAACCTTCGCGCTGACAATTGTGTGCGTGTATTCATTTCCATCTTTGCAGAATATGAGTTGAATTTCTCCCCAGGTCAGGTCTCTGATTGTTCAGATCCGTTGCAAACAAAAAGTGTGTCCCCGTCTCCCATTGTGTTGAGAACAAAGACAGGTCCTTCCTCCTCCAGTTGGTCAATTTCCTGCCGGTAACAGCCCCTATCTGTCCTCAGCTCGCATTGTGCGATGTCCACACGGAACACTTTACATATGGCTGACCCCATTCCAGACATTCTGCAGGCAGGATAAACGGTTTTTAAAGTGTATGAATTTCTCACAATGAAACAAGACACCTGTACAAGCACAAATTTATATCATGCAGAGCACAATAGAGAGAGAGAGAGAGAGAGAGAGAGAGGCCTTCGCATCCGTGAGGGAGAGAGACAGCTGTGGAATATCATAAAATGCTGTCCGTGCCCTCAAACGGCTGCGTCCAATATGATTTTTTACATTCGTTTTTTATATTCCACAGTTAATTTATATGGGTTTCCCAAAGCATTGTAACTAAATAAGCACGCTAATGTAGTGGGCACAGCAATAATTGTGTGGACTGCATTAACTTGTTTATGTAGTTATTTTTGGTTATTAACCCATCAAAATTGGTTTTTGCTATTAAATAAGGAACCCAAAACCAAACTTATGTAATATTTAACTGTTAATTAAATAAAATATAGATTTTTAAAGTCGGAAATCACAGTTTTGAATACCAGTAAAATGTCACTATGTAAAAATTAGGTGTGGGTATCAGTCAATAACACAACAATATCTAAAAAATTGTTTAATAAAGGATGAAGTAAACTACATGTTTCGGCCTAATGTGGCCATCATCAGGTTGAAAACCTGATGATGGCCACATTAGGCCGAAACATGTAGTTTATTTCATCCTTTATTAAACATCTATTTTAGATATTGTTCTGTTATTGACTGATACCCACACCTATTGTTTATATACACACAACGGGGATGGCTCATTTTAGAATTATGTCACTATGTGCAGTAGGTGTGTGCTGTTGATCACAAGTGCAAGGAAACTGTACATATAGGGTGGATTAACACTGACAGTAAAAGAGTAAAGTTCAGGATAACAGAATAATGAGTTGTGGTTTGGAGAGTGCAAAATGCTGATCCCGGTGGTCGCGCGGTGTAAGGCGGGGGTCTGCGGCCGCTCGCTTGCTGGTATTGCGGGTTCGAATCCCTTCGAAGGCATGAATGTCTTTTGTTAAGTGTCGTGTGTCATCAGGTAGAGGTCTGCGGGATGATCGTTCGTCCGGAAGAGTCCCGCCGGTGTGGTGTGACTGAGTGAAATCGAGAACAATACTAGTCTTGTGCACCTACAAGTACATGTAGAAGAGGGCAGACTAAGAACGTAAGAAAAGTGTAGACCTAATGTGAATTCATCGTATAACGGATCATGAAGGTCCAGAAGGAGAGAAGAGGTGCTTTTCTTTAATCTCGGTGCTAGATGCGTGGTGTGGGCAACGTTCTTGCCTCCTTACACCCGGGATGTAAATCCGGTGCCCATTTTACAGGAAGCTGGGTGGACCTCCAGGGTCAGTCTGGAAGGGTGCAGAAAATCTCGCCGCCACCGGGATTCGATCCCCAGACCGCCCTGCCTATAACGAGACGATGTACCTACTGAGGTATCCTGACCAAGTTTGGAGAGCGTAATTGGACATATCATGTGCAAAACCCGCCATCCCAACAATCAACAGACCTACGTCTTAGCTCGCACGGCCACCGCGATCAGCATACTATCCATCAGTGGCTTATCCAGGAATTATGAAGGGGGGGGGGAGGTTCAACAAATTCAGTTGAGGACAGAGGACAGAGAACACGGGGATCTGGGGGCGGTAGCCCCCTAGTCAGGAGTTCTGGAGGCAGCTGTAATTTGGTACAAGAAATTTCATTTCATATAGTAACATCTTCTTAATTTTTGGTACTTTAAGACTATTTGTGATGACAACTAATTTATTTGTCATTGCTAATGTAAAACAATTGCGAACCGGCGGTAGTTTTAGAATTTTACTGCCTTTTTCCGAATATCTCGGGGTGTTGGAGTCCTAAATTCAGCAATTTTTAACAGTTTTCACAACCGGGTTGAGTTTGGCACGTTTTTGGAGGACGTTCGGAATTTTGTGGGTGGGGGTTTAACCCCCCCTCGGTACGCCACTGCTATCCATCTTAGTTTTACAGCTCTAAGTGCTTTCTAGTAATAATTAAAGCAAGCTAATTTATGGCGTTATTCGTGGGGTTTTTGAGAAAATGTCAGTGACAAAGACAACAGCGAACTATTCGCCGTTCTTATATGTTGTAACTATAACGCAAGTCCTAGAAATTGTGTCTTAATTAATCGCCAATATGAATTTTATTAACCTTTTGGCGCCGTAATTATTTTTTTTTAATTTTAGCACACCCTGTATATAAAACGTGAATAATACAGGAACTAAATACGTTAGAATTATGAAACAAACTGCATTTTGAAGAGAAAAAACGGAAAGTATACACCATTTTTAAAATATTCGGTACCTATATTTGTTGAATAAATATATAAAATGCTACTTTATAGGTTAGCGGTGCGGTACGTCAACTATAATGATCAGTGAACATTAATTTTAGTTCCTTAGCCGCATAATGCACAACAGTATTTTGTTGGAACATTAAGACTGTGTAGTTAGTAAATTGCCTGGAATTTGTCAAATACCTCCTGTGCAATCGCAGGTTTGCTATACATTGCTCTGACACCCACAGCAATTTTTTTCAACTAATTTGTAACTAAGGACGCAGAAAATTGCCCTTTACAGCGTTTTACAGCAATGGCACTAGAACAAAGCACTCAATGAAACACTCTAAATTTCCCAACCTGTGCACCAGACGACCACCTATAGGTGTGATGATACCAGAGGCTGTGTAAAGCAATTTTGACCTCCTGTTGATGAGCACATAGTGCTCGAAACATGTAGAGGCATGAAATAAACTTATTGTAAAACGAAAATTTTGTGCATCAAGTAGGTTTATTACTGAGATAAACTCCAAATTAGTAACACTGGACCCAGGACAGCGTACGCTAGCTACGGGCTATGTGGCCAAGAAAAACGTGCTTCGATTCCCGGTAGGGGTAAGAGATTTGAAACACTTTAAAGTCGTCTGAACTGTCTTTGTGGCGCACCTAATTTCCTGTTCAGTGTGTATCGGTTCAGCTTTCCCCACATGTAAGTCACAGTTTGATAATTAAATTAAAACTGTACGTTCAGGTGACCGTGCATCGTGATAAATTCTTATAATAAAACCAACTGTACGTTCAGGTGACCGTGCATCGTGATAAATTCTTATAATAAAACCAACTAGACGCACTAATTTCTGAAATTTATTTTTGGAATAAAACTCTACATGTTTCGGACAGTTCCTCTGTCCCTCATCAGGAGTTTTTCACTGTACACACAGCAATGGTATATGTCATACAGGTTTGCTGACAGTTTGCGAGCAGAAGTTCCTTCCTGATCCTGCAGCAACTTAACCTTTATATAAGTAGCCTGTAACTGTTCCTCATTCTGCAGATCCTGTAGAACTCTGTATAAGTAGCCTGTTACTGTCCCTCACTCTGCAGATCCTGTAGAACTCTGTATAAGTAGCCTGTAACTGTCCCTCACTCTGCAGATCCTGTAGAACTCTGTATAAGTAGCCTGTAACTGTCCCTCACTCTGCAGATCCTGTAGAACTTTGTATGTAGGACCATCTTACATAAACTGGTCTGAAGTATTTACCATCCGTTCCGCCTTATAGCGAGAAACTCTAAAATTTTTCGTTTCTTTCTTTATTTAAATTCTTGAGAACTTCACTGTTATTTGGGGCACACGGTGACGCTACACGCCGGAAGATCGCGGGTTCGATTTCCGATGGTCTCGTTTGAATTTTTCATTGACATAATCCTTCTGGCCACACTATAGCCCTGGGGTCGACTCAGCCTCTAACAGAAATGAGTACCGGGAATATTTCCTTGCGGGTAAAGGCGGCCGGTGCGTACGGCTGACAACCTTACGACCTCTATGTGCCGATTATCATGACGTCTGGGAGCATCAAATTCCTGGAACCTTTGGGGTCTGTACAGGCCTGTAACGGGATTTCTTTTCCTTTTACCTTTTCGATGTTATTTCCGTAAACAAAATATGGACATGAAATGATTGATTCTGATTTAAGCTGTGCAGTAAATTCTGGTTGAAAGAATACAATAACGATAGTTATTTACTCTGTGATGTTGCCAGGAATTCAATTTTAAAAATTTTTATATCGAATTTGCGTGAATGGAATCTGTTTTGGCTTTACGTCAGTTAAAAGGATGACCTTTTTTTGTCGATTTATTAAGATCAGTACTTACTGCGTCGCGGGGATTCTCCATTCATTAGCGCAGTGGCATTAACCCAAAGATAACATTAATTGTGATCAATCTTTTTTGTTTAGGCAATTTAGTTCATTTATAAATTCAGACACTTCTTTAAAAAATAAGACTAGAGGGATTGATTTTGGGAGAAAATATTTTGAGATGTTTAAGTAGATTGAATTTTCCTTTTGTTTGCTCTATTTCCGGGTTTCCATTCAAAACAATAAGAGAATAATTATTTTAAATTTAGTGTAAAAAAATATGTGAAATCTATTAAGCATAATTGCGATTTAAGAAAACATTTGCCGGTTTAAAATGTTTTTATACAACACTGTACACCAGACAGGAAGTGTACATTTCCCATCTTGTATCAAAATCGATTAGAAAGCTGTAGTTTTTTGTCTGCATAGCTTCACGTACTTTATTCTACTAACCTCAGTACCTCAGAACATTCGTCATGAAATTTCCTCATTACGACAGTGGGCGGTTATGAAGTACTGGCTACTCTATTTTCTTCGTAGTTGGACTGTACTTTCTTTAGGCCACAAGACACAGAATTGGAATTTTTTTTTTATTTATTAATTAGCCATCAGATTGTATAATCAATCTATAATCTAATTTGTTGTGTTGTTTTGTTTACACGGTAGGGTACCCATCCAACGATGACACCTCAATCGTGAAGGTCGGAGGTCCAACGTCTTTTTAGCCTTCTACATCTCATTGGTTGTGTTAGTGTTGTCACTAGTGGGTTGGGATGGGATACAAGTTTGTTGAGGTGTTTGTCAATTCTTTCCTTGATGACCTCACTTAAAGTTGTGATTCTGTCAAAAGTTACACAAATTCAGGTTCTGGGGAAAAAAACTGTCATCCTGTTTGAAATTGAAGTTTCCAAGAAAAATCTGTCATCCTTTTTAAGCTGGTCAGTAAATTACTAGTGCCTTTAGAATTCGAAGAATCGTTGCGACTTTCGCAGCCTTCCAATTGACGTCATCCTCAGCCAGAAGAAGCTAGGGCACAAACTCGCACGCTGTCTCTTAAACGTAACGCAATCCCTGTAGAGACCTGGACAGGCCCTGAGGTTTCTAGGAGGATGCCCCTAGATTTCAAGACAATCGGCACATGTAGCTGGTAAGGTTGTCAGCCTTATCCACCGGCCGTGTTTACCCCCATAAAATATCCCTGGTACTCGTTTCTGTTAGAGGCTGAGTCATATGTATAGAAAAATTCCAATAACACCATCGGGAATCGAACGCGCGATCTTCAGACGCAGTGCCTCAACCTATTGCGCCACCGCTTACCCTGCGCTATTCCTTAAATAATTATTTAAAGACTATGTTTTTATTGTCACTGTACTGATTTAGTTATCTCGTCTCCTCCATAGAATGAAAGAGCATTCGATTATACGAGTATTTTGAAAATTTGGTTCAAATTTGGGAATGTTCAGCGTATCGCATCAGGAAGGATTTAGCTTTTTCACTAGCCGACATCTCGCATTCGTAGCCCTAAGAATATCTCATCTTCCTAACGACTAAAATATCTGAAGTGTCACTGTGCCACCGAGTGACATTTCACCCAAGAAGAGATGAGTGTTATTGCCATCCAGTACCTCAGCACACGTGCAACGGAATAATCAATATTCTTGGTAGCTTATACGATAGAGTTTGTAACGCAATATAAGTTGCTGTCTGTACTGTGATAAGAATATCAACGTACATAATGTTCACCCCAGAAAAAGCCACGAAGGCCTAGAGGTGTAGCTCTACTCTTTCTTTAACATCGGTGTTAGAAGTTGGCGGGTTGTCAACGCCACGCCTCAGCCGATTTACCCCCTGGGAATGACCCGGTAAACATCGTACAGGAGGCTGGGTGGCCCCCAGAGCCGGTATGGAGGAGTGCGGATTCTCCCCACCCCTTCCCCACTGGGAGTCGATCACCGGTCCGTCCAGCCCGTAGCGAGTCGCTATACCAACTACGCTACCCCGCCACGCAATGTCACACAGACCTCGCGAATTTCTCCGAGTCGAAAAATTCATCGTCAAGTTTTTGAAAAATCTATGTTTTGAGGCAAGATTTACTAAAATACAGTATAAACATGGCCATCGGCGTAATAGATCTTATAAAGACAATAAGCCTTAAATTGCTTTAATAAGAGACATTTTAGTTTGACCCTGTGTGGCAGCTTCTACTCTAGGACAATCCTTTGCGACACGCGAAGGTTTCTTGCCTCTTCTTACTGTACATAAGAGGAAGAATCAAAAAGTGAAGGCAAAATACATTTTAACGGCTTTAATAGAAGTAACTGTGAGCAATTTTACATATCATTTTTCTACATAGTCCCCTTGCAACACAATGCATTTGTTATATCGTTCAACTAGTTCCTGTATTCCTGCGGAGAAGAAGCTTTTCGGCTGCGCAATGTTGATGGCCGACCAGAACGACCTTCATCAGTGACACGTGTTCGACTCGATTTAAACCTTTCCACCCACTCATAAACCTTTCGTTGACTCATGGTGCTCTGTCCATACTGAGCCAACATACGACGGTGGATCTCCACAGGTTTCACTCCTTCTGCCCAAACAAACCGCACTAGGCCACGTTGTTCTTCGATGGTGCAAACTTGCAAAGGACCGTCCATGTTTTCGCCCTCGTTGCTGCCACTCGACTGAAGGCAGAGCGCTGTACTGCACATGGCTGAACTCTTCAACAGGCATTGTCAGTACTGCGCAATGCGCCGGCTCCTTTCTGTCCCGGTTACCGCGTAATTTAAAAATTGCCTTTACTCTTTGATTCAACCTCTTATTTATCAAACTCAAATTATTTGTTAAAGGCAAATTTTTCTCTGTCCACGCCATGATGCCTATAACCTCAGTTGACAGACAGCTCCACTCGATACTAACATCGACACTAGACGGTAGTGAGTGGCCAGCTTCACGCCTTGGCCGCTCTATCCCCGGACAGCTACCCTAGGAATCGGGTTTGTACCCCAGAGCAGGTCTAAACGTTCTGTTATAGAGAAAAGTCTCTTGACCCGTCGGGATTCGAACCCCGGACCGTTCACACCTTAACCTGGTCACCGTGCAGACTACATTAAACCGATTTCTAAACCCTTTAACCCTTTGGCCCAGGAGCTGGACATTTACAGTTTAGCACACCATTTATGTAATATGTGAATATTTTATGAACCAAGAAGTGTAACATTAGGAGATACACGACAATTTGTGGGGGAATAAACGAAGATGGCGACAGAAAGTCTAAAAAAAATAATTAAATATATTTGTTGACTAAATATATAAAAAGCGTACTCTGGGGGTGAGCGGTACGTCTGTCCTATATATAGGATGTATGGTGCCTAAAGGTTAAATGCCGAATTAAATCCCATCTGCCATTCGATAGCATTGTTAGGAGCTCACCATATTCTCCACTTTAGCAAGGTAGGGGTAAATCGTCTTTTTCTTCACTGCACACAAATAAGTAAAAGAGCACGAGATTTTGTTTCTGCGACGTAGGTCGCCTTGTTACTCTTCTTTGGGGAAATTTTTGGGCCCCATTTTTGAGTGAAGCTGGGAACGAAACGCTGTGACGAACCGTCGGTACAGAGTGACGTGCGCCTTGAAGCAACCCAGAAACGTGAAGAACTCGGTACACGAAAACGCTTGCAAAAAAAAAATACATAAAGCTTGGCAAAAATTAAGAGGCCAATGAATTGATAGTGCGGAAGATTGGTTTCGGATGCCTTTCCTTAGGAAACGCGGATAGCTTGGTGCCAAGACCGATCTTATTCCGCGTATTATAGGGGTAAATTTGCACACCGCAGACACTTCAGATTCAATTAATCAAATACCTATCACAGTCCATGAAACTTGCTGATTACACAGGGCGTTTCATAATGTTCTCCGTGATTACAAACATTTATAACAAGAAAACCAAAGGACCTACCTTAATGGAATTGTTCACAGCCACAGCTAAACTGATTTATTTTTGACAACTAGAGACGTTCGATGTGTGCACCACTGGTGACACGGCACACATCGATACGATATTCGAGTTCTTCAGCGGTTAATAAGCGACCACATGATTTCTGCTTGCACAGACACCCAGTTTCAGTAAACTGTTTATACCACGCACTAATGGTCTTGTTTGTATGCAGGTCCTTTGCGTACTTTGCACGAAATGCACGTTGCACAGTAACCACAGACTTACTGTGTCATATTCCAACACACAAAACGACTTCTCCCCCAGCGCAGCCATTTTCTCACTACATACACTCGCATCGTCTAGCGGCAGAAATGTGAACTACGATGAAAAGCTACTTACTGGGAAAGAAATTTTTGTGTCGTTCCTCCTATCTGTTAAAGGTTTCGTAAATACGTGTCCTACGGTTTTGCTATAATAAATTTTTGTAATCCCGGAGTACATTATGAAACGCCCTGTACATTATGAAACGCCCTGTACATTATGAAACACCCTGTACATTATGAAACGCCCTGTACATTATGAAACGCCCTGTATAGTGCCTACACGTTGACGTTTGTTACTGCCAGTTGTGTGTGTGTCTAAAATTTTTACGAAGTAAGTGCCTAATTTACAGTAATGTGTAGACACGGAAACAAATACGCCATGTAAAATTTTAATAGTTCATTCCTTAAAAAGAAGGGGAAAATGCGTAATTCTAGGGTTCCGCCACCAAGTAGATGATAACTACGCTCATCAGGGCTATTACGCAGCGTGTAGAATCAATTTGGATTCTTGGCCGTTAAAGATGGTACTATAGGTTGTACCGAAACGTCTGTAAGGAATTACCAATACACCCTGTGTAATAGAGACAAAGTTAGCACAGTGTTTAAGGCGCTGTGCTACAAATCGGAAGGTCGCTGGTTCGATCCCAGATGGTGTCATTGGAATTTTTCATTGACATAAAATCCTTCCGATCGCGCTTTGGCCCTGGGGTCGACTCAGCCTCTAACGGAAATGAGTACCAGGAGTATTTAGTGAGGGTAAAGGCGGCCAGTGCGTAAGGCTGACAACCTTACCACTATCCTGTGCCGTTGTCACGAAATCTGGGAACCTTAACTTCCTGGAACCGTCTGGGCCACTCCAGACCTGTAATGGGACTGCTTTATCTTTTTCGCCCTGTGTAATATCCCAGAAGTGAAAAATGGGATCCAAACACATTTTTATTGGTTGAATGTTTCTTGCAACTCTTGAATCGGTATGATGATAGCATTGTACTGGCCGAAATATGTAGACAGTGCATTACACAATAAATAACTTGTCTTGTTCGTGATAAGCCAATACGTGAAGTACCCAATATACACACAAAAGTACGATGTAGAGAGAAGTTGTACTTCCAAATTTATTTTCAAAATCGCTGATCGAGAGATCTTTTTTTACCCATAGAGAGCCAGAATAAGGGGCGGGCCAGCCGGACAGCTGTCCGAGACACGACCCTAAAAGGTGCGCTCAGGCGGCACTGGAATCATCGGAAATACATTGTTAGGGAACTGAGGTTTAGACACGCGAAATAATTTCTCCGAAAATCATTCGCGATTTGGACACGCGCCTCGAAAGGTTTCGCCAATACTTTCCTAGGCCGAAAAAAGTCTAAAGAATGTCGGTTTTTATAGGGCTGAAATTATTAGCCTGTAAAAAGCGCCAAATTATTAACCTGTCAGGGTTCCAAATTACTAGCCCGTCCGGGACGCCAAATTATTAGCCTGTACAGGGTGCCAAATTATTATCCTCTATAAGACGCCAAATTATTAGCCTGTCCTTGGTGTCAAGTTATTAGCCTGTCCGGGACGCCAAATTATTAGCCGGTACAGGTTGCCAAATTATTAGCCTGTCCTTGGTGACAAATTATTAGCCTGTACAGGGTACCAAATTATTAGCCTGTCCTTGGTGCCAAATTATTAGCCTGTACAAGAATCCAAATTATTAGCTTGTCCTTGGTGCCAAATTATTAGCCTGTACAGGGCGCCAAATTATTAATATGTTTGGGGCCCTAAATTATTAAACTTCCCGGGACGCCTATATTTTTCAGTCCGGCCCCCGTGTACATTTGTCTGAACGTACCAGCCCAATCTAAATTTAAAAGGATTTCTCCCACCTCTTAATTTATTTAATGACACTGTTAGTAAGTCAGACTACCTGACTGTATTAATCAGTCATTGACAGTATCCTGATGTGAATTAGAAATGGACACTGGCTTAAAGACAATTTAATGCACGTTTCTTTACAAGAAATTCAAACTCCTCCTTTAAAGGAGCACAAAATGGCGAGCGCGCGCGCGCTCACACACACACACACAAACCACAACACACACACCTGCACACACACCACTCACACACGGACACACACACACACACACACGCGCACGCCCACACATACACACACACACATACGCACGCACACACACAGGACGTGTGCACGCACATGCACGCACACAACACACGCGCGCACAACACAACACAACACACACGCACGCACACGCACGCACACAACACAAACAACACACACACATACAGCAAGATACAGATTCGGACAGACTCGTTGGTTGTTACTTGAATGGAGTTCATAGTAATACAGTGAACAGTAATACAGTGAACAGTAATACAGTGAACAGTAATACGGTGAACAGTAATATAGTGAACAGTAATACAGTGAACAGTAATACAGTGAACAGTAATACGGTGAACAGTAATACAGTGAACAGTAATAGGTGAACAGTAATACGGTGAACAGTAATATGGTGAACAGTAATACGGTGAACAGTAATACAGTGAACAGTAATACAGTGAACAGTAACACAGTGAACAGTAATACGGTGAACAGTAATACAGTGAACAGTAATACGGTGAACAGTAACACAGTGAACAGTAATACGGTGAACAGTAACACAGTGAACAGTAATACGGTGAACAAAGTAGCTCAGCTGCTCCTTAGTCGTTCTGACTTCATGTTGCAGTACGTAAATTTTGAAGTGCTGCATAAAACAAGCAGTTTTCAGGAAACCCAGCGCTCGGTGCATTTAAACAGGGAAGCGCAAGTTAAAATTGCCGCCCGACTAGAATTTTTTATAGTTATGAAACCACACGTGCTGGCTTTATAAATAACATTAATGAAAGTTATGCTAGGCATTATTAATTGCCGGTCCCAATGGCCGCGCGGTCTAAGGCGTAACTCTGCGGCCGCTCGCGCTGCTGAGACTGTGGTTTCGAATCCCACCGGGGGCATGGATGTGTTGTCTGTTGTGAGTGTTGTGTGTGTTGTCAGGTAGACGACGAACCGATCACTCGTCCAGAGGTGTCCTACCGACAGTGCTGCATCGTTGTGTGTGATCTAGAAACCTCGTGAATGAGGAGGTCCTGGCCCACCGGGGGCCGTCTTACCAAAAAACAAACTAACGTTGAATTAATTAACCTTTAGACGCCTAATATCAACTATAGTGCTCGTACCGCACCGCTAACCTCTAAAGTTGCATTTTATATATTTATTCAACAAATATAAGTACTGAATATTTTAAACATGGTATATACTCTCTGTTTTTTTCTCTTCAAAATGCAGTTTGTTTCATAATTCTAACGTATTTGGTTCCTGTATTATTCACATTTTATATACAGGGTGTGGTAAAATTAAAAAAATAATTCCGGCGCCAAAAGGTTAAGTAATAATTAAAATTCCACCAATACAACTATGTGTTTAGTATGTAAAATAGAATTGTAGAACTGTGATTTGTCCTACACATTTGCCCGTCTGTACCATCATGGCAGGTCAGAGAGTGAAATATACTTTGCTGTATATACTTGCTATAGGACCCCAGTTTTCATCATGTACAATTTCAAAATTTTATAAATAATGCCGCTCGTAGTAGTTTCTTTTTGGGTGGGAGGGAGGGAATTGCGATCCTTTGTTAAATATTTTTGAAATTCCAGTATTTAAAAAAAGTCGTATTAAAATACAGGCTTATTCTTACGAATGTAAGATAACTCCGTGATTGAAACTGCTAAAATGAACATTATTACCTGAAACGGTAAGTCTTTCTAAGTTGTCTCGAATAAATCTATGTAAACGCGTTAAGTTGTGCGCATTTCTTCCGTCATCTGTTTAAACTAGTTCACACAGATGTCGCTTGGATGTCAGGCGCAGCTGTTTTCCGGCGAGCAACTTCGTCTCCATGGTGACGGGTGTTCTACTGAAAGGGATATATATAGAAAGACGACAAGCAATATATCAAATTATATATATATATAGAGAGAGAGAGAGAGAGAGAAAGCAAACGTAAATAAAATAACACTTTTTTAAGAAAAATACTGAAAAGAAAAAGATAAACAATATTTAAACTTAAGTAATAAAACAAACAAAAGCACAATTGTTGTTATTTTCTTATAACAAAACCAACTAGATACACTAATTTCTCAAATTTATTTTTGGAATAAAACTCTACAGGTTTGGGACAGTTCCTCTGTCCATCATCGGGAGTTCCGTCCTGATCCTGCTCGCAAGCTGTCAGCACAACTGTATGACATATACCATTGCTGTGTGTACAGTGAAAAACTCCTGATAATAGACAGAGGAACTGTCCGAAACATGTAGATTTTTATTCCAAAAAATAAATTTGAGAAATTATTGCATCTGGTTGGTTTTATTATAAGAAATTATCACGATGCACGGTCACCTGAACTTACAGTTCGTTTTATTATAAGAAATTATCACGATGCACGGTCACCTGAACTTACAGTTCGTTTTATTATAAGAAATTATC
>Ga0136643_10010866_pt1 | contig 13467 bp, 4 predicted proteins | sample TergutLab28metaG_FD_96883 | JGI IMG/M metagenome (GOLD analysis project Ga0136643, IMG submission 96883) | Labiotermes labralis P1 segment gut microbial communities from Petit-Saut dam, French Guiana - Lab288 P1 (version 3) (version 3) | ecosystem: Host-associated > Arthropoda: Insects >...
CTACACAACACAACAAGTACTCGCTAGCTCCTGAAGATGGACGTATTAACGTCTGAAACATGTTGAGCAATATATAATAAAGCAAGTGTCATCTAGTTGGTCAACCTTTATTCAAATATTATGTTACAGTATTCACAATTCAATTCGTATTTGCAAACGAGGTTTTGAGGCAGCTGCCACAACACCTCGTTTGCAAATACGAATTGAATTGTGAATACTGTAACATAACTTTAGCAAGAAACAAAGCTCCCTGATGATGATCTGACAAGATCGAAACATGTCGGGGTGTTTTTAAAATGTTTTAAAAGTGTTTTATATGAAATTAAATGTGCATTCGTTGGTTGATAAATTGAAATGGACAGCAATATTTACTTCTGCCTTCTACGAAAACAGTTGCACGTGTTTGAAAGCAAAGTGCGGGGGAAGATATGTGGATCTAATATCTGTTAACGTGACATATTATAAAATTGTATGAAGTTTTGAAACACGGATTTCACTGTAATAAAGTATAACAAAAAAATTTCCAGGAAAAATATAAAATCCTGATTTGTAGTGCACGGATTTACCTTCCTACGTGTATTTGAATCGTTAAATTTGTCGAACAACTACCATTGACATTACGTTTGTTTCGATTACTTTCCCACACAACTGCGGCTAACCGTATTTGTCCGTTTTTCAACTAACTGACGCGGCCGATCAATTGGAAAGTCTTGTGAATCCGGTTGCCGAGAAATATTTAGATAGTGTACTGTACATTTCATTTGGAACTCCACAAGGGAGAGCAAGGTTTATCGTGATATTATTCAGCAGCTCCAATTACAAAAAAAGAATCCCGAAATATTACTTCAAAATTTATATTCCTCATTCTTCCTACTTTGTCTCGACACTTCATTCTTTATCATTCTTCACTCTGCATCCCACATAAACTCCACAGATGACATAACCTAAATAAACAATGGAACAAATTTAGTAAATTAAAATTTTCATGAAGTGTAAGAGCGTATACTTAAAACCTGTTTCCTTCAAGCTGCATTTAATAACTGTAGGAGCAGAATATGAGGGCGCTCATGTGCTTATATGTCCGGGAGTCACTAAATCGAAGGAAATACACCGAATCCAAGTTCCGAATTTGCTATTTCTCCTACAGATTCTGCTACTCTCTATGTTTTAATTACACCCGCAGTTCTCCCAATTGTAAACAATTTTTTGCATATTATCTTCGTCCAATTATAAGAATAGTTGTTTAATTTTACGATAGGCATTTTTATTTATGTTTGCTTTTAATCATCACATTGTTTTCACGTCCAGCCCAATTAGATCTGCGACAGGACAAAAGGGAGTCTGAAGAAGTAATAAATTAAAAAAACAAATTGTTTCCAATTTATATTTCTAAACAAGAACTCCCATTGTTTATGACAGAAGACATTACATATGTACAAGTATATCGAGTACTCATTGAGGAAACAAAGATATTGTTAACAAAAATATATGCACCTCGCATTCTTCGTTCCCTCCAACCAAAAAAAAAAATGTGCTTCTCTGTATGTTGAAGGATTCCAACTTGTATTTTACCTGATTCTTTTCATCTACTCCCAGCAACTACATTTGTCACTTGCACCTGTTACGCTGTAACAGTTAAGTGTGGCAAAGAGCTGCACAACATCACAAAACGATGCTCTGATATAGACCTTGAAGTTGCAAAATCTCAGTCTCGGTGTACAAGGGGTGTCCAAACCTACACTAGTAGACTTCTGCACTTTAAACTAATAACCCACTAATATAATTATATTATTTCCTCCAGATAATACACCAAATTAAACAGTTGAGGCAGGCCTGATGTTTATAATTACGTTGAGCAAGACTGATCCTAACAAAAACTCGGATATAGTAACTGGATATTTTTAAGCTGAGTCAGTAAAAATATTGTGAAATTCCCATTGTTGAAAAAACACATTTCTTATTTATAGTCCCAGAGGCATATATATTACACCCGATATATGCATTTTGTCGCATTACTTGTCAGCCAAACGTAATTCAGTCCACATCCCTTCCTAATTCTTATATACATTATTAACGTTGAATAAATTTGTATAGAAAATCACATTTAGCGTTTGTACATTTTTAATATGCTATGAAAATTAATCTACTCCATCTTAAACCATAACTTTTTAAACTCTTCCCTGCCAGTCGACTACATTATATATATATATATATATATATATGTATAAAGCCAGGCCAATCTCCATGCCTGCGCTAAAGTTCGTGGAGAGAATTTTGTTCAATCGCATTGCGCTGAAATAAGACGAGTGTTATTATTTCTCAAATTTCAAAACTGCTGGCAGTTTTCTATTATTTGTTCTTGCAGCGTCATAATTAGATCGATTTACAAATTAAACTCTTGCGAAATAAAGAAACAAAAAAAAGTCGATTAATTTTACGGTATGAGGCAGCGACTGCCCATTAACCGGAACGACATGAGAAGAAACAGATAATGCCGTGTGAAAGAATTCGTTATATGACACATTAATCTTGTCTTAATCGTGCCCGTTTACCTACTTGGTGTTATAAGTTTATGACGCTGGGTGAACACAAGATCATGAGTCGTGATTTCGAAAGCAAGTAAAAACAAAAGGACGGGCGTCTGTTTTACGATGCCCTACAAATATATGCCTAGAGTATTCGAGAAAGAATATAATTATTTTTATACTGTATGAAATAATTGTAAAATAATGTATAGACCTACATCTCAGTTTAATGGCGACTCTTATTACTTCACTGATTAGAAATATTGCCTCTCTCCTCGAAAAGCGCCTCGCGAAAGCAATAAGAAAGGAAGTAAAATGCTAATTTCTTTCACCATACCGTCAACTTCACATCCAAGTTACAATATGCTTACTTAGACTTTGTTATGAATAGGTTTATTGGACCTGTAATGGTAAACAAAGTGAATATGTCCTTGTACACTCCATGAAGGCATACAGGAGAGGAGTCATTGCTCCAGCCATTTCTGACCTCGGCACTAGATGGGTGTGAAAGAACAACTTCAAGCCCTGGCTGCTTTACTATCCGTGAAAAAAAAAACTGCCGGCATTCACTCAATCAGAGAACAGGCAGGCCTTAGAAGAGAACTGTACGTTGCGGAGAAGAAAGTTTTTTTGGCACTGTCGGAATATGTACCCCAGATCTTTCAGGTCTTAGAGCAGTTATTATACTGACTAGGCTATTCGGGCTCTTCACAAGGACCTGTTAACTTTGTGAAGACGAAAAGTAACCTGAATTGTATTTAACGATTCAGATCGCACCGCGCATGAATCTCATGTGGCCAGTATGCAGAACTATTGATATCCCTGCGAGGTAAATTGGCATCAAGTTCTGCGGCATCCGGAACGGAACTCTTTGAGCCCTTGGACACGGATAAGCTGCTGGAATTCTTCAATCGCATGAAGAGTTAATTATCGCTATCTTGTCTTACAATGTATGAGGCTCGATAAGTTTGCGTGACGCTAATGTTATTCGCCCCATAAGGTAAATTTTTGTTTTCAGCGCATGTGTAGAAATTCATACAGAATCATTTTCGTTTGCCAGCAAATATAAGCAGACTATTTCGTTAAATGTTTGTATCTCTTTGTAAGTGCATGTGTAGAACAGCATAAGAAGTATTTGTTAGTTTTAAGTATGTAAGTACAAGCATACAGAGTATAATGTTTGTGTAGAAGATTGTATAGAATGCTTATTTCATTTTGTAAGCGCATGTACAGAAACAAATATGGAATATTTGTTTGGCTCATGTGCAGAAAGTCACATGGAATATTTGTTTCGCTTTGTCAGTGCATGACTACGAGCATCTATAATAAGTTTGTTTCTGTTTGCAAGCCCATATCTAGGAGATGACACTTTTTTTTCCGTTTGCAAGAGAATGCTAGATCATGTGGTATGTTTAATTTTGCTACTAGGTTTATGTGGGCGGCTGTTAATTAGAGTGGTGCAGTTGTGAGGTACAGTAAGGTGCATCGAGGGCAGACATCTATTTGTTCGCAAAGTTCAATATGTTGAACTTGCATGTTAGTGTCAAATTAATAATGCAGCCATAGCCCGCCTTCAAAGTCATGTTCGTTTATTGTTGTTTTAATTTGGGAAGATGATAAAAGTGAAATTCCCTAAAGAACTGAACAGGAATTTAGTGAATTGACTGTACAAAAAGGAACATTTAATTGAGAGTATTTTGATTAATGACTTGGCTGCATTTACTGCATTCATATATTAAAATTTAATTCCTTTTCTTTGTATTATAAAGGGCTCCATACCTGCAACAGGACCCTCAGCTACCGATAACACTGTAGTGTTGCAATAAATTAATTAATTTCATCAAAACACTAACGACTAGTACTCCCAAAATTACATATTGTGGAGCCTTCTAAAATGAAGCCAATCATTGTCTAATACTCTTCTCTACTTACTACAACACAAAGACTATAAAAATAATTAAGAGCAGCGGTCTATTTTATTAGAGTTGATTTATCCTCGGTATCTACTAATCAATAGACCTCACTCTTCTGAATATTTATATTATTTTTTTCATGAATATTAAACAATCAATAGAGTTCAAAAATAAATTATAGGCCTAAAAGTTATTTGATGATAACGCGTGATCCCATTTGTAATCAGATTTTGTGCCCCCCCACAATCTGTAAAATCAATTTAAGTACAGTATGTGCACTGTTCTTTAATACGACAATAATGAATTCATACTGAAAAATTTCAGATTTCAGGATCGTCACTCTTCAGTATTTTGTCCTCTATGTGTAGCACGGTATCATGTCAAGGGATAAAAAATTGCACACATTTAGAAGAAACCTGATGCTTTCTTCCAACATACCTCCAAAAATTCTGTCAGTACTTTACACATGCGTAGTTTCTCTTACCTTTTCGATGTTGATGTAGTCTGGGCAAAAGAAAACTCAGTATTAGCACCGACTTTATTTCTTTATTCTAAGTCAAGGTTTACTCATTACACCGTACCTTGGTATCCAAAACTTTGGTTTGCTCACTACAAATAAATTACCAGACAGACAGTATACGTAAAACGAAAAAATTGGGGCGCGTTAGCTTAGCCATTGTTGTCGTTAAACAGCAATAAGTATTTCCGATTCTGAGTGTGCGTCTTTAGCCCCAATTAACCAGCATGGACTGTTCTTCTGTGCCATGTATTTCCACATTATCTCATAACTGGTATGTTTGTCGGAATCACGCCATTGAACATATAATGTGTTTTGATATCCTCCAGAAATATAGTGTGAGACATTTCTCATTGTAAGAAGAATTCAGATAGATGTCATAAATGTACTTTCGTCTTGCTGTAAAGTATCCACTATTCTTGTCATATTCTAATAAAGCCTGAATTTTTAGAGATGGAATTTCGAAAAAATTTTAAACGTCAAATTTTACAAACATCCGTCAAGTGGGAGCCGAGTCGTTCCGAGCGGAAGGAGAGAGAGAGACAGATGGACAGACATGACGAAGTTGATAGACACTTTTCCGAATTTTGAGAACAAGCCTGGAAGGAACAAAGGAGACTTAAAGAGCAGCTGTGTCAGTTATTTTGCCTTTTGTTCAAGATAAGCCCAATCAGAATCTCGGCCAATTTATCGAAATTCTTAAAGACTGTTTTGTAGTTCCCGTCAGAATCTCCAGGTAAGTTACTGGCCAATACCTCAGATTATCTATCAACCAATATTTATCAATATTTCTTCCATTCTACACTACATGACCTGAGATAAAGGCAGAATCGTTACGTGACGAATAACGAATAAAGTGTGGAACTTGAACTGTTTTCCCTAAGAGGCTGTCGTGTGCGTGCTTTCATTTCCGGGTTCGACAGAAAATGTTTTACTGTAACTGTTTCTCAAGTCTATAGGTCTATAATGATGCAGTGACACATTTAAACCACCTCATATTTTCGACTTTGTCCGTTGTTCTGCTTTTAGTCACATTTCTAAACGACACAAGTGAGTAGGCGACTCTCCACGATTTATCTGAAAGCGGAAGTTGGTACAGTTTTTGAAACACTTTGTTAAACTTCTCTATTTAAAAAAAATGGCGAGGGACAAGTACCAAATTTGAGCGGTTCTAGCTTCACTCAAGTTGCCGGATATCTACGAGTATTTATAATGAAAATGTCAGCCACGTAACGAATGATAACTTCAGAATTCCAGGGAAACACCGGTACACAAGTGTGACTGTTTTTTTTATTATAAATAGTAATTATAACACAATTAAAGACGAAGGTTACCTTGCGTAGAATTGTGTTATTTTCCTCTCCGACTTCTCATCTTTGCGCAGAATCCATACCTCGTTAGGTTAAATCTTTCAGCGACGATTCTCTGGCGTTTGAATTATCTGTTTCTGTTCAGAACAACCCTCTAACACCAACCAGGTTTCAGTCCTACAGAGTAACAGCTAAACAAATCAATATCTACCCCCTTCCTCAACCCTCGTTCCCATCCCTATATAACGAAACCTCCCCTGTGCATAAGAGAGAAAAGCCTTTTAAACAAATGATGTGCCTTTCCCCATAATGAGCTAGTCTCAATTTAGTTTGCCCTCTGAGATAGTATAGAGCTAGCTACGTGTTTCAATTTGGTAAGTTGGAAACAGAAGGATGAACTTGCTATTTCTTTCCTCTAAAGGGTTATTGTACACGAGTATAATTGTCCCTACCTAAAATATAATTGAAAGTATTGAGATATTTTGATATATACTCATACATGAAGAGATTTCATAGCAAAATTCTTATCAGCACATTAAAGACCAATTTTTGGGTAACATATTTAAGACAACTGAAGGCACTAGATATTTTCTGGAATATTCGGTTTGTGGATATGAGCCAATACATGAAAGTGTTACCCTGAATGTGGTTCATCCCCGTTGTGTTTACAATATAACCAGAAATTCAAATACAATCAGATTAAATAAATTTTGTTTTACAGATTAAAGCAGCTACATGTTGCGGCTGAAGACTTTAGCCATTATCAGGCCGATCACAATATACAAAAAGGAAATGTTTGGGGCTAGATTGGTGGTAAGAAATCTCGAACCTGCCAAAGGAAGTGTTGTGTAATATACACGTCACATAAAACAGGAATAATACTTCATGAAGTTCATAAAAATTTTATAAGCCTAATACGATGGCTACCAACATTAGCAGAAACATGTAGCTGGTTTCATCTGTAAAATAAAGTTGTGTTTAGACTGAGTACATCTGCATTTCTTATCAGAAAGAAAGCTGTTCTATTGCTCCGAGAATAAGTGTAAATTGTAATTGTGTCTCACTGAAAACTACGTATCTTGAAAATAAGGAATGATTTGAAATAATGTGGAATGCCAACTTGATGCAACAAGGTAATTTTATTCATATATTCTTAGCTCGACATGTTTCGGGTATATGCGACCATCATCAGGAACATTAAATTCTGAGTTACAGCATAGGGTTTTCTGCACCGAGTTTTTGGATGGGTGGTGTTCTTGACAGCCGCTGCTTGGGTCGTCAGTATGGTGCGGATGGTGCCGCACGATGGTCGTATATACGCGAAACATGTCGAGCTAAGAATATATCAATAAAATTACCTTGTTGCATCAAGTTGGCATTCTACATTATTTCATGAGGAAGATGTACGGTCAAACAACCCTCAAGGAATCATTTCTTTTTTTCCTTGCACAAATTACAAGAATCGACTATATCTAACAGTAAGACTTTGTAATTGCGACTTGATGCTTTAACTGGGTAGGGAGGGTATTTTATTAGTATAAATGAGAGTTTACAAATTCCAAATTCCCGATAAAATGAAATTTTGACATCTGTCAATTTATGTTTATTTATTTTGTTCTGAATACCAGTATTTTCTTTCCAGTCACGAAACCAAAGTTTGTAGAATGCGTTAGAATTCGACTTCAATTCTGTTCAGTGCTCCACTTACTGGATGAAAATTTTATCATAAACTAGTAGTCCGGTTTTGCGTAAGGTGAATCAGTGGGATCTGGGACATACTTCGGAGACAAAACTAATGTTACGTATCCTGTTATCACGGCCCGCTTCGTCCACCCCTGGATATAGTTACGCTCGGCACACTGACTGGGGTATTATATGAATATTTTCATTGATATCCGACAGAGTTTAACACATGGAACTGGATTTATTTTGGAAGCCTGTCGTAGTGAAGGGCTCAAAATGACGTGCAATTTCAGGCAAAGTGCAGAATTTAGCCATGATGTCAGCTAGCTCCCGGTAAAAGTGCTGTATCGTGTCAAAGCTTCAAAGTCAGATGACGTACGTTATTCTACTAAAAAAAACTCTAGAAGGAGTATTAATTAAAAAAACATGGCAGACCAGACTACAGTTGGAGACTGGATGAGGCCACGCTACTGTATGAAGCCTCAACTCACTTCCATTACCATATCATGTCAATAAATCAAAAAGTTAATGCAACTACAGAAGCTGTTACAAAGGGGTCAACTTTGATGCGCGAGAGGTCCCGACAGTCATACGGGGCCCACATTATCTTGTTGTCCTATACAGTAATTATTGTTTTGATTGACTTAGTTAATCTTCGCAGGTAGATGCCATAGCAGGAAGTTCGTATAAGGACTCTCGTATAAAAACGTCATTACAATTGCTACTCTATATAACATCACAGTAGCGTTTAACGATGCACTCTTGACACCGAGACTAATTTGATGATAGATGCAGTATTTGATTATGTAGGGGTTTATAAAGAAAGACAAACACACGGACTGAATTCGAAAGTAAAAATATTCCTCCTTCGAAGAGAGAGACCTAGAAGCAGGTTTTGATAACACGGGACACATAATTTTTTAGTCTAAGATTTTATGAAAAATGGGTAACAAGTGTCTATTGCAGACACACCGTTACAGATAGAAAACCATCGATTCAGCTCTGAATACACACTGGAATAAAAGAAACCATTTTCAGTTTCATACACACACACACACACACACATACATTCGTAAGTACGTACATACATACATAAGTACATTCATACATACATACGTACGTACATTCATACATACATACGTACGTACATTCATACATACATACGTACATACATTCATACATACATACGTACGTACATTCATACATACATACGTACGTATGTACATTTATATATACATACGTACATAAATACATATATACATACACACATGCATACATACATACGTACATACATAAACACACACACACAATTACGTAATCTCAAACAATGAGCAAATAATGCACATAAAATTCTCTGTAATTAACGCTGTATCACATTATAGTAATATAAGACTCTTGAAATATTTTATGCTTAAAATCCCCTATGTTCATGTTGCAGAATCAAACCCTAAGAGGTTCTTTGAACGACATTATTTTCCTGTAATTATGCAACAATTTCACTGCTTTGTTAATTAAAATAGATGAAGGAGCTCTTACTTAGGTGTGGAATGGCACAACCAAACGGTTCACAGTACTGTGTAAACAGATGGCCGTTTGCTGGAAATGTTTTCGGTATGGCGCTATCTCGATCCTAGTGTCGGCAAGTTAAACCCGGCTCTCTCCAAATATGTTCGTCAGAGCCTTAATTGCCGGGTCTCATTCATGAAAAATTAAATGTACTTAAACAAACACAAAACGCGAAACTGCTGAGTAGGAATGTGAAGATAATATATCATTACTTCAATATTGTAAGCAGTGTTATTAATATTGATAAATAAGTAACGAAGTAAATGTTATGGGAGATATGGTTGTAGTAAGTGGAAAGATAGTTATTTACAAACATGTTACATTATACACCATTGAAAACCCTCTTGAAAATTTACAGTAAATAATTAGGACACCATAAGAGATGGTTGGTTTATTGAAAGAGGCGATATGACAAAGCATGGTGTTAAGCTGATAGCTTAAGGAAATCATAACATATATGCAATATATGGTTGGTGTTAAACATGGTAAAATACGAAATATCAAAATAAATAAACTCCAATTTAATATTTTGTAAACTTTTTACGTTAATATTCAACGGTTTTGTTCTATAACTCTGATGTGTAAATGTGTGCTAAGAGTGTACATAAGTTTGATAGTATTCGGGCAGTATTCGAGTCTATAGAAGGGACAAAAGTTTGTTTCATGTACGGTGAAAGAATTCGCCTTACGCTGCAGCAGCCTCCAAGATATTTGTTGTAAATAAACCTATAGAAGCCTTATTTTCGCACGTATCTCCCAAATCAAACAGTTATGATGCCCCAGTATAATCTTTCCTCAAACAAAAATTTTACACTTTATTTTTTAAAACTTTCATTTCCATAGCCACAATTCGCCGGGTCAGAATGTTCGAGCATAACGGTGCGTAGGCTGTTTACAAAAGACAGCATGTCCACGGGTCTAATGACACTCGAAATTATGAAACCTGTGTTTAAATGTTCAATTTTGGGCTGAGGTAAATATTCATATTCTAGTCGCCTCAAAAAAACCTACCGCACAGTGTGGGCGTTGTTGTCAAGGTTATGAGGAATATGGAACTTTGAAGTGCAATACTTTGGGGAAGGAAGCAATATGTTTCGCCGAAAACTTAGTAATCATTTGAGAACTGTGCTCTTCTAGGTTATTACGCAACAAGCAGTGATAATTTCTTACAGATGTTTCGGGACCGATCGGTTGTCCCGAAACGCCGGCAAGAAAATACACTACTTGCTGCGTAATAACCCAGAAAAGCGCAATTCTCATCCGCGTCGTGGCGGAAGACCGAAATTACGCTTTGTAATCGTTTACAACACTGCACAGTGTCATGGTCCGAAATACAATAATATGTGCGAGAACTGCCCATTGTCATGTAATGGCATGGCATGGCATTCGAAGGCACGCATTCTTATTCACGATCAGATAGAGTGTTCGTCGAAATTCGAGGTTCAGACAGCGCAGATTTCCAGATTATTTTCTTCCATTTTCTGATACCCTGCGATATTCTAGGCTGACACTAAAATTCCCACAAAAAAAGTGTAGTTACTAGCCTTCAGCATTAAACCGTGTCAAATTTCAAAAGACTACAAAATGAATACGTGACTTGATGTACTTTTCTTTACGTTTAGGCAGTAACGTGAGAAACCATTATATTCACACAATAGCACATAACGTTTTTCTTCATAATGTACCGTATTATTTTCGCACATATCCCATAAAGGCAAAAGTTTTATATTTTGTAATTTGCCTCACCTTCTAACTTAGGTCGTCGCTTAATGATTTAATACAGAGGAAGACAGTCAAACGTCTACGACCTAAATAGCATTCGAACCTGCAGCTGGTGTTTGAGACCCTAATATGCTTGCATTATAAGAAAGTTTGTGTACTTATAGCGGCTTACATATGAACGAAACTGTATTTGATTATATATTGTTACGATATTGTAGTTTTACCTTGTTAATCTTGCACCCGTCAAATAAATAAATAAATCACAGAAGGAACCACGTAAATTTATGTTGTACGAATACGAACCGTTTATTACTTCATCAGTATATTTTGACGTTTTGTAAGGTTATCGAAGGGAGACCTGTTTACAAAATGTAGATACCAAGTGCCAGTATTTATAACCAGTTGGTTTAAAATAGTTAAATACGCTACAGGTACCGATATATAAATGTACATCAATGCAAACTGATTAATCGTGATATTCGTACTTGCATCCAATCTTTGACGTTTCACATCGCTGAATAATACAATCATCTTTCTTTAATTCCAAGTCCGAAAAATGTATGGATAGTAACAAGAGAGGCAATGTACGTAAGAATTGACATTGAGGCGCTTTCGTACATCCATTGTGGCAGTGGAAAAGTAATGATTATTACACAGCCTGTGTTTACATTTTTAGCATTAGGTTTCCAGCATGCATTGGACATGCGCCATATTTTCATCTGTGACCTGCTCCTCTCTACGATATTTTTCCACATTATTTAAAAAAGGCACGATTTTCGAAACAAAAAGTTATTGAATATAAAATGAGTGTTTGGATATTCTCTGCAACTTTTGTCTTAAACATTTCTCATTTTAAGAAGAATTTATGGAGATATCATAAATGTATATTGGTCTTCATGTAAAATACCCATTATTCTTGTCCGATTTTAATGAAACTTGAATTTTCTCAACAGGTTTTGAAAAATCCTCAAAAAAAATTTCAAGAAAGTTGAAGAATAAGAGACCAGCTTGATGTCACTAGTTATTAAGTTTTATTTCACTTCTTCTATGCTCAACATATTTCAGACATTAATACATCCATCATCAGAAGCCTGCGACTTTTCTATTGTATCACCACATTGGTCGTGTGTTCTTGTCTCGATGTGTGTTGGAGTTTCAGTGTGGCCTGCTACACGGTTACCACCCCAACCCAGCCACACTGAAACTCCAACACACATCGAGACAAGAACACACGACCAATGTGGTGATACAATACAAAAGTCGCAGGCTCCTGATGATGGATGTATTAATGTCCGAAACATGTTGAGCATAGAAGAAGTGAAATAAAACTTAATAACTAATGACAACAAGTTGGTCTCTTATTCTTCAACTATCACAACGATGCATGGTCCAATAAATATAAGATTCAAGAAAGTTGTTTCATGTGAACGGACAGATGGACGGACGGATATGACAAAGGTAATAATCACATTTCGCAATTTTGCTGAACGCACCTAAAAACATAAAATCTCGAATCAAACTTTCTGTCCTCCTTTTAAATTTGTACATAAAAATAATTATGTTTATTTGTCATGGATATTACGTGCATATGACCAAAATTCATACATCTGCAGCACTCTTACTAGGCTCATAATTTTTTTCATGGAGTGAGAGACCCCTTTTGGCCAGGACCTCCTCATTTTCGAGGTTTCACGAACACACACGGTTATAAACACCACACTCCGTAAAAATCCGCTGGAGGAGTGATCAGCCCTTCGCATCTGCATCATTCACACTCTGCTCATACAGTTCACTTGCTGTGTTATATCACAGATCCTGCAGAGAGATTTGCCTCTTAAGTTGGATTGCTTGTTCGAGAAAGCATCGTATTAAGTTATTACACAATACTTTGTGTCTGTCAATTAGAAGAAAATAATGTTGTAAAATATTTAAATTACAGATATTACAATTTGTATATGTACTACATATATTTTTAATTTGCAAAATTAATCAGTTATAAAATTCCTGTATGTAACTCCCGAGTATATACAAACCTCATAATACCTATACTACACCTTCTTGCCTTCGAATTAAAAGCAGATAAAGTATTTCGACGTTTTGTTGACCTGCATCTCAATATCCTTATCTCAGCATTTAACCAACTTGATGCACAAAATGTGTTTCACAATAAGTTTTATTTCATGTCTCTACATGTTTCGAGCACATGTGCTCGAAACATGTAGAGACATGAA
>Ga0136643_10010869_pt1 | contig 13465 bp, 6 predicted proteins | sample TergutLab28metaG_FD_96883 | JGI IMG/M metagenome (GOLD analysis project Ga0136643, IMG submission 96883) | Labiotermes labralis P1 segment gut microbial communities from Petit-Saut dam, French Guiana - Lab288 P1 (version 3) (version 3) | ecosystem: Host-associated > Arthropoda: Insects >...
GACGTTTTGCTGACCGTGCATCTCTGTATATTTATCTCAGTAATTAACCAACTTGATGCACAAAATTTTTGTTTTACAATAAGTTTATTTCCTGCCTCTACATGTTTCGAACACATGTGCTCGAAACATGTAGAGGCAGGAAATAAACTTATTGTAAAACAAAAATTTTGTGCATCAAGTTGGTTAATTACTGAGATAAGTTGAAACTCAAGTTCTTCACTCCCCACACAACTAACCCTAAGAGGCACAATTTATAAGACATTTTATTTTGTCATGCTTCACATATGGTGGAATTTATGCTCACGTACTGCCTCGGTAATGTTGAACTTATGTTGGAAAATCTGGAGTTTGAAACGAATATTGGATTATTTTATAATGTGGAAAACAAACAGGACGCCATTCTGTATTCATCGCGACATAAAGAAACTTGCCGCAACCTCCTGAGGACACTAGAAGAGGAGGACAGCCAGAAGTGAGGAAATTATCAAGCGTGGGCTTGCGAAAAAAAAGAACGAGAACACGAAGAAAAATTTTACATTGCTGCGAAAACTTTGTCATTAAAAATATTGTATTTTACAAATTGAGACTGACTTTATGGCATATACAGTAACTGTTTTGTGTGTCATATTTTCTCTTCACAATCACTATCAACAAGTACTCACAAATGGATATTTTTGGTAATGCATGTTGCTATTTTCCGTTCTGCCTTACTACCATATCAGTTGCTAAAAGGGATACTTTAAAGTACTCCTTATTTGTACTTCGATATGAGTCCTGCGTATTAACAACAGAGGGAAGGAATTCATACAGTTTTGTTGTAACGTAATACAAGTTTTCATTTTGGCGGGGCGACAATGTCTGCGTGGAACTGCGGACTGTCGCAGGCTCATTGACCCTCTCTCGGTTGATAGTCGAATGAACACAGCGTACTGGTAGAATGATAATTGACATGTGAATACCGAAGTACGTGGAGAAAAACCTGTGCCGGTGCCAGTTTGTCCAGTACAAATTCCACATGCACTGCACTTGCATCGCAACAGAACCCCCGTGATGAGAAATTGGTGAGCCTTGACACGATCTTCTTTGGAACATACTGTTACATTTGGACGCTCAGCCATAACTTGGGCTGTGTTTTCGTGAACCTCTGTCAGCAGTGTTATCAATACGAGGTATTTAAGACGGTGAATGTAGCGCTTTTATTCGCACCACAAATAATTTATTACTTACGTACACTCTGTGTTCTTAACGGACTGGTTATAGTGGATACTTCTTACACCTGCCTGTGACAGGTGCTCTGACGGCCACTAGACACAGAACATATGTCTACTGAAAACACGTCGTTCGGTATTCTGTGAAAAAAATTATTTTATGCATTTACATTCTTTAGACTGTAAAATTAAGGCAAATCTATACAGAAGCAGAACACACAAGATTTTCTGTCTTGCAGCGATGGATAGGGAATGGAGTGCTAAAGAAAGAAATGAGTCCAAAATTGATGTTTCTGAGATATAATTCATGAAACAATCAGTGCAGTAGACGTATACGAGTTTAAAAACAATGCACAAAGAACATTCCAGTATTCTGTGATGTTTGACCATGTGGACAGATAAATTATTGATTTTGGGCGTAGCGTACCGCCTTCATCTTGAAGTTCTCCCAGTAGTATAGGACCCATTGTCTCTGCTTGCTACAATTCTTCGAAATGTCGGTAACGATTACCCGCCGATAAGGCGGGCACATTCGAAAGGACTTGAATCCTCAACAACACCACTGTGAATTTCTCAAATTCCCTAATTTCTGTTGGGATTAAACCAAGAAGCAATTTTCATTAACATTTCACCAATAAAATTTATATCACACTGTTAATATAATGCTAAATTTCATTCAACCGTCGTTTCGTCTAACAGTCGAACAATATAGCCAACAAGTGAAGTTTTACCTCCTAATCGTTGTTCATGACAGTACCATCATCATCAGTAGTCGCCATGAAGGAAGTGTGAAGGGTCTATAAACATATCGATAATGGGCGTCGGAATTAATAGCGACACAAAGCGCGACACTGATACTCAACACACTACGAACATCTGTGTGGGATGTAATAACAGAGGAAACAAAGAACAATCATGCAGGGCTACATGACATCAAACACTGCTACAAGACTTTAATATATACACCAACTGCAGCCGCCTCTGGACACGCCTTAGGTGTAAGGCATTTGCGTCACTGACAGAAAATCTGTTACACTCGCATTCTTGGAAGCTTCACAGCAAGCGCAGATCAGCGTCTGAAACAGGACAAGAGTGAATTTATTTACACATGTTATAGAATTCCAACGTTATAAATGATATTTAGGGGTTACTATCAGAATTACGGCGCTCTGCAGTGGACACTCTTCGGCAGAAAGTTTTGACTTCAGCTTCAGAGTGAAACGTTGTTAGATATCTACTAATATTTACGGCGTCACATCCCGTTAGACCATAATCTTGACGACCAGTACCATGGGGATCATAAGTCTTGTATAATTATGCGTATTATGTTTTTAAAGTTATGTTTTAGCAACTATGAGTTTGATTTCGTATGTTCTTCATACCGTGCATTTTTACATATTCCATATTTTTTAGCCAACAAAAAGTACCAATTAGATTAAACAAAACAGATCATAAAACTCACTAAATATTAAGTGCCAACTCCTACTTGTTTCGGCACCAAGTTGCCATCCTCAGGGAGTTTAACAACAAGTGGGCAGATGATTCACTCCAACTAAGCAACACCACAAAACACTCGTTGTGTACTCCGATATATGCTGCTTAACATAAAACATTATTTCACATTATACTTTTATATGAATATATACACATTGATTAAATATAGACAGTTTTACAGCACGTGATCCCGCTGGATAATGTATTGTGGCAGATGTTGGGACACACAACCCAGGTAATGTAAACAACTACGAACCTGTAACAGAAGAGGCTCACTACTGAATGATGTTGTTATTACAGCAATATGGACTTGTATGGTACTTGTTAACATGTTCAATTTGGGATTTTAACATTGTAAGACTTGTAATACTTACGGTGGAAATGAGTGCGACTGGCACCTGAAGTACTTGTTGCATTTACGATCTTTTGTTGTTAATAAACCCTGAAGATGGCAACTTGGTGCCGAAACATGTAAGAGGTGGTACCTAATATGAAGTGAATTTTGTGGTATGTTTTATTGTATTTTAATTATTGCATTTTGTTGGTTTAAAAATGTGGAATATGAGTCTGATATTTATAAATCGATATATATATATAGATGAAATGCCCGGAGGCTTTCGCTATTGTAGGACTTTAATGCGGTAACATCTCATAAGAACGAAGGCCTGCACTACTGCACTACACCGCAGTGGAAGCTGAAACATTGCAAGAGATACTTTATCTAATGGACCCAACCGAGCAAGTTTCCCCCGATTTTTACAACAGCAAGGAGGCAAAGACAGTCTCCCAACGTCATGACCTTCAAATGCCGTGTTTTAATAAGACAGAAGAGCATATTTGTTGGGATTACAGCATTAATGGGATACCTGATGTATGTCTGAAATTAAACTCCCATCTTCTAAACCGTCCGAATACCGGAAATGAGGTAAGCCATGAGTATACTGACATTTTAGAACTGCAATTGCCTCAGGTTTCAAGCAATTTCGTCTAGAATTCGGTCACAAGATATTTTATACATTTGGCCGTAAAGACATGCTCATGACTGTTATTGAACCTCCGTTCGTCCCGCAGAGAGAAGTGAGGTGTAGGACTGAGTCGTTGCCAGATGATTTGCCTCGAACGCTCTAATTCTTAGTTTCTTCCTTTCGACCTTTTTGTAAATCAGCGCTCACCGTACTGCTCTAATGACATTATATTTACTTCCGAATTCATTGCATGTATGGATGTCATCACTCGTAGGTATTACAATTTAACGCATCCCCACATCCCTAAAACGTAGTTGTTAAATTTTAATAAATACGGTGGTGAGGTCCATAAAATCGACAAATTCAGACACTTTACGCCATCGCCAGAACCCTGTAGAATAGTGTTACTTTGTGTACATATTTCAGTTAAGTTTCTCCCCTCCCCCCCCCCCCCGCCCTAAACCGCGCCGCGATGTCTTCAGGCACTAGAGCACCAGGTTTTTCTTTTAGAATTCCATCCTCGGCATAGATGTAAATTCGCTTTTGAATACGTGTGCGTGTTTTCTGTTTATGTAGAAGCTTTGAGATAAGCAGATCCCTCGTTCAAGGAGTCTTACGGTTTGTATACAAGCTTCGCAGGTTCAGGAGTTTAGTTTTGAATTATAACCGGCCAGGGGCCCTAATCAGAAAAGGGCGATGGAGAAGAAGAAAGTTTCCTTATCACAAAATGTTTCACTAAATCAACACCATATGGCTCAATAGCGTGGTCTGGCAACTTGCTAAAGCAGGCGCAAGAGATGTCTACAGTGCTGACAGCAAAGGAAAGGTAAGTCTGACTGGAGAACTTGCCATGGCTCAGGCAGTTAGTCACCGGCCTCTCATCGCCGAGTTCCGGGTTCAATTCCAGGACAGTCATTGTGGGATTTGTTCTGAAACAGGCAATGCGACGCGGTTTTTCTAGAAGCACTTCAGATTTCCACTGTCGGTAGCATTCCACCGACTGTCCACGCTCATTCATCTGTCTGTCAACGACACTATATAATCATAGGCACTGACAGTGTCATTAAATAACACGCTTAACAGAAGTGTGATCGGTTCTGCATTCATCACTTGACAATCTATGCTACAGCTCGACTAGATGTCACTCGCCACTTAACTTTGATGTTTAGTAGTGTGAATCTATAGAATTACTGACTTTGCGTCTATTTGGTTCTGTCCTTCTTAACCATCATTATTTAACATTCCGTAGACCACGGTGTCTGTAAGACGTGCAAAGATAAAAATTGTTTAATTGGTAAAACTTCTGACTTCTGTTTTGTTGGTGCTTTGTTTTCATATAGGCCAAAACTTTGGCTATCTTGATTGAGGTTTCTGTTGTTGTTATTGTCTACACGCAAGGAAATGTCGCAATATTAACGGAATAAAACGCAACAGTTTCCTTCCGATTCATTTTTCACTTACTGTCCTATCAATCGGCACTAAGCGAATTAAGTGAAAAATGGAGATTAAAGTGATGTGAAGTGAAGTCATGATCTTGGGTAAAATGTGTGTATTATCATTGATTTCTGCTTATGTAGCTGTATGCAGGTTCTTAGTAGTACATTATCTCATTATCATTTGCTTCTCTTTATTATTTTGTAACTACTCGACTTATGTTTTTGATATTCTATTTATGTTTGTGTTTGTTTTACATTTTTGTTGCCTATTTTGTGTATTCTGTTTTCTGTGTTGTTTTTGTATTGTTTTATGTACTGTTTCTCCTTTTGTGCGGTCTCTTTCCTATTTTTATACAAGTCTATAACGATCACTGCCACCGAGTGGAAACCCAATTGCAGTAAATATGAATATCGGTATCAATAAATAAACATGTTATAACGTATAAACAAATGACAGCCCTCTGAAACCACGGGCTATGTATCCTGTATCACGTGGCAGGTTTCCTTGACCGGCCATTGAAACTTTAAACTTTTTTCCTCACTTATTGTGCTTTAAACTACTGGCCGTTACATCCGTTTGGCGGTTAAAATGTCGAGATTAGAGTAATATATTGTATTTTAGTATTATTACCGCCTTCTCCCCTAGACTCGGAAACACGTTAATGCGTGGGAATAGTACCATATGGTCTTCAGCCGTACAGGGAACGCAGTGTCGCAATCCTGAACATCACCCTACTGGCAAGGGCAGCACCACAAAAAGAAATGCAACCACTGGAACTGCAGAACTGTCGAGTAACGGAGAGGACATGCGGCGCATTGTGATAAGATTTTTTAAGTTAATTTACACACAGACCTGGCCGCCGTGGAAACACAGACGGTCATTGCTCTTCGATGACTTGCTGTCACAAATTCTTATAATAAATCTTACAGGTTATCCGAACGCGATACCTCTCATCCGAAAAACCCAACAAAATCCATGCGTTGGATTCATTTACGGCAAAATACAATATGAACTAAACAACAAAAGATTTGTTTGCCCCTTATTTATAGGGACATCTGTGTTAAAAAGCCGATCTCGGTGGCTGTGCGGTCCAAGGTTTAGGTCTTCGACTGTTCGATTGCTGGATTCGCGGGTTCGAATCTTGCATGCGGCCTGGAATTTCGTCTCTTCTGTTTATTGTGTGTTGTGTAGGTAGCGGCCTCTGCGACGGGCTGATCACTCGTGCAGAGGAGTCATACCTGTGTGTGTGTATATGTATAATTGTGTGCGATGTAGAAACCTCAACAGTTAGAGGGCACAGCCACTAGTAGGACTGTTGCGCCACAGAAAAAGAAATTGCGTTGAAATTATAGTGTGTAATTTTGTAGCGTACGTGTATAAAAATTCCATTTTTTTCTATTGTGGGGCTGCGTTTCATAAAATAAAATTGTTAGTTAATAATATTTTTGTTGTATTTTGGTCGTCTTGGAAAGAAATTTCGCTTTACGATCTCTCTGCAGGCAAATTTTAATACGAGGGACCCTTTCTGTGACAATGCCGCTGGGTTCTTGAAATGAAAACCCACATCATTATTGAGGCCGTAATTAGGCGTAGGATATACAAGAAAGACGCGCGAAGATTTAAGTAGGAAGTGACGATTTTGGAGTTCGCTTGAAGGAAGAAGTCATCAGAATACCAATCAGTCCTTAGGGAAATAGATTTATAACTTATCAGCTCCATTTTGCAAACCAGAATGTGGTTTCTACAGACGTGTGTTGTGAATATCGTTTGTACGTTCAGGTTTATAACATCAGGAAATTTATAAAGATAGGTTATTCATGACACGGGCTTCTAAGATGTAACGCCGTGCATTCTAATAAATTTCAGCAACCTGGAGAAGCATGCTACTATCTTCTTCAGGGTAGAAGTCTTCCACTGTAAATGTGAAGACAACAGTTTCCTCAGGAACGTCAGAAACCTTTTACCAGACAACACGGCGTCATGTCACAGAAAACACTAATATACTTATGTACCGTCATGTGAACCTCCGATGTCACAGACGAATACCTATGGTTTGTTCTGGTAATATCATATACCGAGGTAGTATACGGCTTTCTTGTATGCTGAAAGACAAATGTATCGCAGTAACATGCTATGCAAGCACAGAGGGGGAGTATAAGAATAGCTCTACTCATTCTTTAGCCTCGTCGCTAGAAGGGGGCGGGTGGTCAACGCCACGCCCCGGCCATCTTACTCCCGGCAAAATTCCTGGTACCCAATTTACAGGAGGTTATGTGGTAATCTGGGTCAGTCCGGGCGGGTGTGTCGAAGATGAAGTCCCTTGCTTCAGTGGAGTTTGAACCCCGAAACGTACCACAGCGAGTCACTGTTTCTGCTACGCTGTTGCGGCCTCGCTTGTACAGTACAGTGAGTTTGATACAGCAGTCTCTTAATTGGCCATGAACAGTGTCTGAGATTTTAGAACTGGTTTTTACTTCTCCACTTGAGCGAGATTTCCTGTGATTAATGATGTCGTTCCCCTTTACTAACCACACCGGACACACATGAACATATTCTAATTCATATCTGATATGAAAACATACGGCCATTATCTTTTGTACTGTAGAGTAATGCAGTGTAATATTTTAGGGGAGATTTCAGAGCGTTAGGTTATGTGATAAAGTAGCCTGTCGATAAGATCAAAATGCGATTTCTGACAGGTTTGCATCAGTCTGGTGGTAGCAGCTGTCGGTCTCGCTTGGTGACTTGAATTAGGCGACAGATGTGGACCGGACTCGTATCGGACAAATTACACCCCATATGGCACAGAAGCGTGCAGACACTAAACAAGTGTTTTTTTTTTACTAAGCCTGCTCTATTACGTGGTTGTTTATAGGCGCTCCTGTTCCTGCGGTCTAATTATCACTCAGACCGGACAAGTAAAGAGGGGGGGGGGAGAGGGAATATGAACAACTAAAACAGAGGTTTATGACCCTTAGTTTAGGTTTATACTGTCCCTCTTTTCGAATTTGTAGAGTCTGCCGATCCCACTTTCCTAAAGTTCATATTGGAAGGAGTTTTACCAAAATCGATAGATTTTTACAGGTATGTTCTATATTCCTATTTAAAGTTAGCCGTACACGTCTCATAATAAAATGTAAAAGAGGCTACATGTTTCGGCTTAAACGAGCCATCATCAGGTCTGTAACTGGAACATTAAAAAGAAAATTGAAACATAAATATTTACATGTTATTGAGAACGTAGCAGGGATGTTTCCTCTAAAAGAACGATAGATTTTTATTTAATTTGGCTCATTACTGAATAACTATATAAGAGTATCATATTGAGTTTGAAAAGTGCAGAAAAAGAATACACATGTCAAAATGTGTGCTAATTAATTATTGTTACACCGTGCATGTTGTCGAGTTTACTCAATTAATACACCAACTAATGCGCTTATATAAAAGTTACACATTAAAACACTAAAATTGCTCCGACGTGTTTCGGTTCTAAGACCGTCATCAGGGAGCTATATTTTCCTTGTTAAAGTCACATTAAAAATAGTCACTGATTAACTTCGTTGTACTAATAGGGTGTTGTGGCAGCATGCCGTGTTGTGTAATGTTATGTTGCCCTGAACAATACTTATTATAACATTGTGTGTAGTATTTTTTGTTTTAATTGTTAAAGGGAATTTAATAATGTACATTTTCCTTGCAACTATGTTTCTTATATAGCATTTATTACTAACTTGTTGCACAATGCTATTATTATTATTAATTATTTTAATTATTGCTGACTTTAACCATGTGTTCTAGAAATTTTAATTCCACAACCGACAAAGGCCAAGATCTCCTCTAACTTTACTTGAAGAGCAAACAAAAACACACACATAAATCTTATATGGAAGACAAATTACCCCGTGTCTTCCCTATAATTCTAATTTTTCCAAGAAGTGCAGAATCCCTTTATTCTAAAATAATATTTACATGTATAAATCACCGACCATCCTTGCTTCCTGAACCATCATTCATATACACGACATTTTCAATTGACTCCTTGCAGCAGAGGCATTCTCTGGAGGCCAATATTTGCTAAAATATTTATAATACTTCTCGACGTCTTAAGTTTCATTACTCTTTTCACGAGGATCCGTAATGGACCTATACTGGTGAACATTTTCACACATTACTTCTTGATATCCGATTTAATATTATCGCCCGTTAAAGCTTGTCATCTCTGTTTAGATTTTCAACTAAAGATCTACATGCAGTTTGTATATAACAGATGAATCCCTGTTTTTATTTGAGAAGCCTAATATTATTTTTTGAATAGTTGTAATTATAAAAAAATAATTACTCAGCTTTATTCATTACCCGATCACAGTTCTCTATTAATTCAGAATTATTTCTAAGCATTTGTTCTGAAGCAGCCTCGAGTTATTATCGACAACATATTTTAATTAAAGCAGTTATGATTTAATTTCATATTGCCCTGAGGGCACATAATTTTTTACCTAAATAAATACACTGGATTCACAGAATGGCCTCCACTAAGTAGGCTTATTGGCATTAATCCACGCGTTTTCCTTTCGTGGATTTGGACCAAAGGGAAAGTGTACCGATCAAAATACCTAATATACTATGACAAGAATTTTATATACACTGCCGCTGTGCCTCTTACCTTCTTCGCGCAAAGTGCTGGTGGGTCTGTGTCTGTGTCTGCCCACGTTACAGACGTGTCGCAAAGTGATGGGGCTGACCCTAACTGGTAGACTGTGCGATTTAAATTTCTGCACGAATTGTAACAATACAGCTTCCCGTTTAGTACACATCAATATTAAAACTAATCCCCTACTTTAAAATCATTCTGTGTATACGACATAGGACAAGAGACTCGTTAACATCTTCTGAAATCCAAGTCCGTGTGTTAGACCGTGACCTGTCTCAGTACTCACTGTGATGGGAATGCCTTTTATGCACTAAATTAGAAGCTAATAAAAAACAACGGAAACTGTGCATTAGTACTGATTTTTTTAATGGCGCAACAGCCCCTAGTGGGCCAGGGCCTCCTTCTTATCCAGGTTTTACGATCATACTCAGACACACTACACTCTGTGAGACTCCTCAGCCCGATACAGAGACATTTACCTGACAAAACACAACACTCAAAAGAGACACACATTCATGTCCCGGGCGGCATTCGAACCCACAATTCCAGCAAGCGAACGGCCGCAGACCAACGCCTCAGCCGACGCGGCCACTGGAATTGGCTTCTGTAATTTACAGTAGTTCAAATTAGATGATTGCGATGCCGGTGGTACTGCGGTCTAAGTCATAATTCTGCAGCCACTAGATTGCTGGGATCTCGGGTTCGAATTCCGCTGTGGGCATGGATGTTTGTCTGTTGTGTTTTGTGTGTGTTGTGTAGGTACGCGGCCACTGAGGCTAGCTGACAACTCGTTCAGATGAATTCGACTGGCTAATGTGTATAATTGTGTTTCATCTAGGTACCTCAACAATGAGGCGGCCTAGTCCGATTATAGCCGTTACGTTATCGAAAAAAGCAAGGTACATGTAGCATTGAATTTTGAACATACTGTATATGAAGAGGTGATGGACATCTCGTTCTCTACGTAATCAATTTGTAACACTTCGAAGGCTGTGCTTGCAGAAGGTAATGAGGCGTAATAAGAGGGGTACTCCGAGTAACAGTAACTTAAATCATTTTACTGTGTAATTAAATGCGTCAGGTCACTTCGTTTTCAAATCGGTTGTTACTTCACGGCCATCCACTTGCTTATTAGTCAACATTCCTAACACAGCACTTGCAGACGCAAGTGCATCTAATTATTGCAAGCTGTCGACTCAAGAAATTTGCGTTCCTGCCCACGGTTTTTATTAATCGCTAATGGGCAATGTGCGTTCGATTTCTATTCTTTAATACAAACTAGTCTTTATGCAAAACAGATATATCATAACAATCTGACTTTATTGGACCGTGCATCATTGTGATAACTGAAGAATAAAAAACCAAAAACCTGCAGCCCGGACACTACTCCAGCCTAACCTCACCTAACCTCCAACATACAGCAAACCAAGAACGAAACGACCAATGTAGTAATCAACATTATAGTCGCGAGCTCCTGATGATGGGCATAGTAGTGCCCGAAACATGTTGAACCTATAAGAAATACAATAAAATAATAAGTGACATCTAGTTGGTTTTATATTCTTCAGATATGTAACGAATTAATAATTTAACATCGTGTTTTAATATATCGGGAAGTTTTCCTAGATATTCTCAACAAGTACAACGAAATATGAATTGTTATTTCCTCTGTTTTTCGTGAGACTTGCAGCTTATGAGGAAATTTGTTACGAAAATAAATGGTATTAATATTAATAATCTCATACCATTTTATTTGAGTAGAATAAAGAGTGAAACGCCCATGATTGTAATGAACGCCACAGATACTTTACTGAAAGTGCCAGCATCACTACTAAATGCTGCCGATTTGTTAACATTTGTTTCTATTTACAATTATTTCCGTTCCAAGTTTCTTATGGACTGCTACTATTGTTTTACTGAATATAGGTCTGACAGGAAATAAAATTGTCGACTTTATTTTTTCAGCAGGCCAGAAATTCAGGGCAGAACAATTAAAACATGCGGTCTTGAAGTGCTACTTCGCCTTTACTTTGAAGAATGGGTGCAAGTAAACACATGTCACCCATCTAAAAGTTTTCGTGTTTCCTGGACCTGCAAATGGCCTAGTAGAAGGGAACGACACTTGGCGTTCTGGAATGTGTGGCGTCATAATATTATTAAAGCTGTGTTAATCGTAAATAGATCCATTCATCGAATTCTAGCTCCTACAGCCTACTTACTTACTGGAATTAAATGGTGGTTTTAATATCATGTTTAAAAAATTAAGCTTGTAATTTTTATACGTAGAAAGTTCAAGTTTGCTGTTCTGTAAACAGTTCATTACGGCCATAATTTGTTGCTACTTATAGCAGCAGATAGTACCAGCGGTAGGAGGTATGCTTAAGACGTTATTGCAATGTAGACCTCAGCGTCTGTAACGCCAGTGCTTAGTGCTTATTGTTATTATTGTAAAATTTAATATTTTAGCGTGTGTTGCTGATCTCTCATATCTCAGATACTTTGAGGCTATGGAGGTTGGTGATTTGTAACTGAATTTGTCTCTAGCGGCATTCCGTTAATTTACGACAGACCACCAAGGAAACGTAATTAAGCTATACGGTTTATCATCCAGGAGCAAACCGCAATTCGCTGTAAGATAGGACCCTATTCAAATTGGAAATATAATGTCTGCAGTTGTTTTGATTATAAATAGGCCTTATTACTGAAGTACAGGTTTTATCTTAATTTATGTGCACCAATTTCAACTCGAAGATTCACTCCGTCTTCCACTTTGTGACCGGTATACAGTTACCGACTCTTCGGACGATCGTAGTGCCTTCATCTTCAGGGTTACGCAGTACAAGAGGAGCAAAACCGCTCTGGAGACCCAAAATTTCATTGTAAACTTGCGTGGGAAGAATACTCGTTCTTCAACTGCTTAATTCAAAAGCTAAAAACACGGATGCCTTTCGAAATGTAGGTAATAACAAATCTAAATGGCAAAATATCCAAGACGACTGGAATCTTCAGCGATAAAGGAAGCTAAAATATGAAAAATGAATTCATGACTATGTCATATTTACTTCCCCATTTTCACTTCACTCTAACTCTTAGTTAGTTACCAACATCAGGCTGGAGCTGGACGTTCTACGAAGCAACTGCAGCAGTAAATTATTATTATTATTATTATTTTTTCATACTGTGAATCATTTTGTGGTAAGTAGAAAGGTAAAGGTAAAATTGTTCCTCTTCAGGATATGATGGCCTATAGGGGACATGGATTTATAGTTCCACTTTTTCTTAAACTCGGCGTTAGTTTGATAGAAGTTTTCAGCTTCCACCACAGTAACTTTACTCCCAGAGAAAACGCCAGATCTCTTCTAAATGTCCAGGAAAGTCTAGACAAGTAGCACTATGCTTTACTGTCTTAAAGTGGGAAAAGACTTTAAGGCAGGCTCTCACTACGTAACGCACGGCGCACACGATAGCCAGACGCATTCCCAACAACGTACTCTTACACAATATGATATGCTGCCACAACACCCTGTTAATATAATGGAATTATTTTGTGAATGTTTTTAAAATGACTTTAGCAAGGAACCACGTAACTCCCTGAGGATGATCTTAGGATCGAAACATGTCGGAGCGATTTTAAGTGTTTTAATGTGAAATTTTATATAAGTGCATTTGTTGGTTAATAATTAAAGTGATTCTACGAAATGCACGGTGCA
>Ga0136643_10010871_pt1 | contig 13464 bp, 6 predicted proteins | sample TergutLab28metaG_FD_96883 | JGI IMG/M metagenome (GOLD analysis project Ga0136643, IMG submission 96883) | Labiotermes labralis P1 segment gut microbial communities from Petit-Saut dam, French Guiana - Lab288 P1 (version 3) (version 3) | ecosystem: Host-associated > Arthropoda: Insects >...
CGCTAACCTCTAAAGTTGCATTTTATATATTTATTCAACAAATATAGGTACAGAATATTTTAAACATGATATATAATCTCCGTTTTCTTCTCTTCAAAATGCAGTTTGTTTCATAATTCTAACGTATTTGGTTCCTGTATTATTCACATTTTATATACAGGATGTGCTAAAATTAAAAAAATAATTACGGCGCCAAAAGGTTAATTACTAATATCTTCTGAGAGATACGAGATGGCAATTGTTTTACGTGGTTCTTGAAGTGTTGTGTCTTTAGACAGAAAAATTCTTTGTCTTCAGGCTATTGTATTGCTGTACTCAAGTAAAAGATAAATTATATTTGACCTTTGGATTTGACTCTGAATTTCATACTCCAATCTTAGTATTTATCCACCATTCTACACGGCGTCACACCTCAGAAACAGGTATTTTCACATTGAAATAATTGACTTGGTCAATATTATTAAATTGTCTACTTCACAAAGCAACACCTCCACATGCCTCCCATAAATCCAACCCCTCGTCCGTACTTCAGGGTTATGTGGCTTCGTACCCTGGATCATGTGGGAGGCGGTAACAGGTGTGAAGGGTATACCCTGTTGAGGGTTACTACGACACACACTGGCTAACAGGGCCCTGGTCTACCCAAGCCAAGGTGGAAGGTATTGTGCCGAAGGCTGCATGGCAGTGGATGAGTGATTGCAGTGTCGTAAATGATCCCCTTGGGGAACCAGGCCGCACTCCACTGTATGTTGGCCTTCCGTCCGCGTGGGCATACGTGGACGGTGTACGTATGTTTCGTGGGAGGGCTCCTTAACTGGGGAATCTGAGAGATATAAATGAATGAATGAAATTTTGACTCTGAAGACGGAGTATCTCTCTCCACTGTGGGAAAATCGAAGGGGAGGGGGGGGGGTGCTCCCTTACCAGAGACTTAAAGGGAAAATTGCAATTTTGTTTTTATCAGGGGATGTGTAGAAGGAGGATCTGGAAACGGGTGTCTGTCATCCTATAGGGCTCTATTGGGTAACGTGAGGGGGGGGCGTTTACTGTGAACTTTGGGAGATATTTGAAGGAGGACTCCGGAAATGGAGGATCTCTTTCTGTGGGAGCTCTGTAAGGAAATCCTGGATGGAGAGCGCCTTTACTGGGGATCCAGAAGGATATGTGAAGCCGGGATAGCGTAGTCGGTATAGCGACTCGCTACGGGATGGACGGTCCGGGGATCGAATCAAGGTGGCGACGAGATTTTCCACACCCGGCCAGACTGGCCCTGGGACCCACCCAGCCTCCTACACAATGGGTACCGGGTCTTTCCCGGGGGTAAAACGGCAGGGCCGTGGCGTTGAGCACCCATCCCCATCTATCGCCGAGGTTAAAGAAAGAGTAGAGCTAGACCTCTACTCCCCCTCTGGGCCTTCGTGACCTGCTCTAAGGCGATCTTTACCTTTACCTTTAATTTACCAGAAGGATATGTAAAGGAAGGCTCAGGAGACACGCATCTCTTTCCATGGGGGCCCCGCTGAGGAGTCTGGAACGGGGCTTTTTCACCAGGGATTTAGGTGTAGAAGGTCTTAGAGACTGGCATGTCTGTCCATAGGGGCCCGTTTACTGGGAACTTTGAGAGATATTTGAAGGAGGACTCCGAAAATGGTACATCTCTTTCTGCGGAACTCTGTTAGGGGAACCTGGAAGGGGGCTACTTTACTGGAGACTCTGAAGGATATGTAAAGGAAGGCTATGGAATCGGGCATCTCCCTGTGTGAGAGCTCTATGAGGGGAACCTGGAGGGAGGATTCCTTTACTGGGGACCCCGAAGGATATGCTAAGTAAAACCTTAGAATTGGGCGTCTGTTTCCATAGATGCCACGTTTTGGGAAACATGTTGGGTCGCCCCTTTCCTAGGTCCTTCGAGAGAAGGCGAAATTTTTTTAGGAGAAGTTTTATTGAGGAATTCGAGAGACATGTAAAAGAAGGCTCTGGACACGGGCAACTCTCTCCATAGGGACCCCGTTGGGGAACTTGGAGCGGAGTCGTTTACCGGGATTTTGAGAGTCGTATGAAGAGGGGCTCTGGAAAAGGAGCATTTCTTACTAAATTAATTTGGATTTCTTTCTTGAATTTTTGAATCCAGATTATGTTAGGAGCATGAGTCTGGGGCAATCTGAAACTTCTTTGAAGGACCAGGGCTTCCAAGATTTGGCATCAGATTATGGCGCACAAAGGGCCTGTTTTAAGGCCTAGGTGCATTGCTCAAACCCAATTACTACTCTCCTCTGTACTCTAACACCTCCACATGCTGGATAATATGTTTCACTTAAATTTCGTTTTTGCCACTTTGGAGGAGAAACGGCTATTCTGTCTGAAGTTCCCGCAGTTCGTCATAAAGATCCAACAAGTACCGCAGTTCACAAACTGTCCATTCCTTTCTGTCTGATTCACCATTGGCAAAATACATTTATCTTCCTTAACCCAGTAACTAAAACATGTAGCTAAACCTGTAAAGAAAGAACACAGGCCCTATCTACGCACTGTAATATCAGTACTTGATAAGAGAACATGATAACAGGCCGGTGCAAATGACATGGTGCTTCTCTTCATGTTATCACAGATGCTTAATTAAAATGGGTCCACCAGCTAAACGTGAAGCGAGCTGTCCATAGACCGACTGCCTGCTTCCAGAAAGAATGGCAGTACAACTGTTGTGATTTATGAAATATGTTTCCTGTGGTATTTTGGTGTTGTAATTAAGGATATTAATTCATTCGTATTAATAAAGAAGAGTATTACAGAAATACAATAAGTGGAACAAAAAACGCGGCCCCTCTTGCAAACTGAAAAATTTATATCCTATCACTGAAATATATCCTAAGCCGGATGAGTCCATTCCACATATTCGACTCTACTTTTCTACTGTATATTGTGTTTGTTTTCTTCTATCTGCGTAGATATCTTCTAAATGAAAAATTTCTTCTGGATATTTTGTGTCAAAATTTCTACACCTTCCTCTTCCATGTATGTTAGATGCACCGTCACATTTCATAATTTCTAATCCTTTATCCTTACGTTGTTTGGTGACTTACTGCTCATAAAGCCCCTTACTGTACTGTTCCTTCCAGTCCTATTGACGTCCAAATATGTGTCTTGTAACATATTTGTTTCCAAAGAAACTCAGTCTCTCTTGGTCCCTCAGTTCGAGGCACAAATCTCATACTCGTACAAAAACGGATTTTGATCAGTCTTAAAGTAGTGTTTGGATGGGAAGTGCGTGAAGCGGGTGTTCAATCGTCGCCTGGTTTGATGTGTACAATTAGTATTTTGTTCTGTATGTACGTACTATCTGTTATTTTGTGTGTTGCGATATATCAGCTAGACTGATAAGACCAGCTTATTTACTTGCTACATGTTATTTTGACTTATTCTTTGACATACGCGTTTCGACATTTCTAATCCCTCTTCTTCAGTGTCCAATTATGCCTTATAATTTGCACGATATATATATATATATATATATATATATATATGTACCACACCATTCACACAATTTTAACGTGTATAGTACATGAGGCACTCCTCAGTCCATACAGAAAAATGGTGCAATATTAAGTAAGAACCCAAAATGACCTCAGTTACATGACACAAGTTAATATACTTTACCAATGCTTTCAGTCTGGTTATTCCTTTGCTCTACTGGCTGTTGCACACGTATTCAGCGGGACTGTCTTACTGCCAATATCAGCAGACAGTTCGTAGCTAACAGACTGCTGCCTGCCAACTGCTGCTGAATGTCGACTGTTTAGCAACTGCTTTTTAATTGCAGTGAGGTTTGAATAAGTAGTTTTTGAGATTAAACTTGCTAATTACTTGTCGCCACCACTTACTTCGAATTATAATAACAAAATCAAAGGACAAGTCTTCGCCACTAAGCACACGGAAATATTTGCCAGGGTGGACTCTGTGTATCACTTGGAACGCACAGTTCAAATTATTTAAATACTTCGGGCGATGGTAAACATACTTGCGAATTTACTTGTTTCTTTTTTATATAACGACACTGCCAACAGTTCAGATTGTTTAGTGTGGAATGGTTGGTTGTTGAGTGACGAATTAGGTAGAAAGAAGTTATAATGGCTGTCATGGCCTAACTGGAAGCACAGTCTTAACATTAGGCTGAACAGACTGACTGAGGACAATCTGGTGTATTTCAGCCAGGATGGACCGTCAACCAGCCAACTTTTGGACCGAGCAGCTGCCAAGTTGAAGTGAGAATCATTACCGCCTGAGCCGGAGAGGAACATTACACAATATAATCTGGCGTGAAATTTGAAATTTTGTAGATTCTTGCAGCAGTACGTGTGGTTCCTTTCCTTCGAGATATGACGCTATGTCGCTGGATATTCAGTTCCTAAAGTGCCGAGTCAGGTAATTGGTCTGACAACGTCGGGAGAAAATTACACAGTGATGCGGTGTTGTATTGCAGAAGACGGGATCTTTATGCATTCGTTTGCGAAACGCAAATTTCGGTGTTCATTAGATAACATCTTTGGGACCGCGGTGGCACAGTAGTTAAGGTGCTGTGCTACAAATCGGAAGGTCGAACCAGCTGGTTCGATCCCAGCTGGTGTCAATGGAAATATTCATTGACATAAAATCCTTCCGATCGCACTATGGCTTTGGGATCGACTCAGTCTCTAACAGAAATGAGTACCAGGAGCATTTCCTGGGGGTAAAGACGGCCGGTGCGTTAGGCTGACAACCTTACCACCATCCTGCGACTTGTCATGAAATCTGGGAACCTTAATTTCCTGGAACCCTCTGGGCCACTCCAGGCCTGTAACGGGGCTGCTTTACTTTTTATTATATAACATCTTATCCAGTCTATTTGTATAATTATTATTATTACGTTAGTGAAATGACTTGAAAGACCACGATAATTCGTGTTCGATTACTACCAGTTAATGTGTCCAACTATTGCGGGTGATTTTGTTTAGAATGACACGCTCTTGGCAATAGATTACATCACAGTGAATATTTGCAAGTAGACATAATTCTCGATACTTGGAACAATTATAAAAAAATTAGCAGTTTAACAACATATATGCACGACACATTTCAGCAGAATTATGTAGACGATAACATAAAATGTTCTACAGCAAATAAATCTCTACACCAAGCGAAAGAATGAATTTATTTACAAGGAGAGTAACACAAAAAATTGGATAACACATGAGGGGCCATTAGGATGTTAAGAAACTGACACTGAATTGGACGAGATTTCTATAAACTAAGTTCTCAGTAATGCACTTTACTGAACAAGACTGAGACTCCTTATCTTACTGAAGAACATTTCAGCCATGTAAATACATCTGCTGTTGCACCATACTCCATTCTTCACTGTACGCTCACAGCTTATATTCTGACGGCAGGCAGTGCGGCAATTCCCGCTGTTACATTTTGTACTGATCAAGTTCGGTGCTTTGCAGTTAATATAGTGGCCAATGGCCCACTGCGGCTCACTACCCGCATGTTTCCCATAACTTTTAGAGTGCCTGGCGTCTCTGTGTCCATTTAGTCTATACATGCTTATATATGTCACTTTATACCGAGTTCAGTTAAATTATATAGAAAAACGTTTATATAATACTTTATGATATTTGTTACCTCTACAGGGAAGAGTGAACTTTCCTTTGTCAGTAGCCGGAAGTTTGTTATGTACTTCTATACGACCTGTGCGCCAGTGACTGTCTTGGCCTTTATCCTAGAGGTCTCTTGGGTAAATAGGTTGAAATATTTTTCAAGTTGTATATCTGTTATCGAGGACCGCGGTAGCACATTGGTTAAGGTGCAGTACTACAAATCGGAAGGTCGCTGGTTCGATCCCAGCTGGTGTCCGTGGATTTTTCATTGACATAAAATCCTTCCGATCGCACTATGGGCCTGGGGTCGACTCAGCCTCTAACAGAAATGGATACCAGTGGTATTTCCTGGGGGTAAAGTCGGCCGGTGCGTAAGGCTGACAAACTACCATTATCCTGTGCCGTTGTAACGAAATCTGGGAATCTTAACTTCCTAGAACCCTCTCGGCCCTTCCGGGCCTGTAACGGGACTGCTTTACCTTCATATCTGTTATCACTCATGCACAGGTTTGTAAGCCTGCTTAAGTTAATTTACGTCAAAGTGAAAGGAACGTAGACAGTAAATTGCATTGTTATATTAATTTATTTAAAATGGAAATTTATACAAAGGTTTGCACATTGCTGGAATATCTACCACATTAAAAAAGACCAGGACTCTATTTAATGATAATGCTTACAGGTCCCTTAAATTACGTGCAATTTTTATATTGATATTTCACATTGGATTCGTGTAAACTGTGTTGTGTGATGTTCAGTAACGTCAAAACCACAATAAATTTCTTTAGGCTTCGTTACCAAAACTCTAGTGTATATTGCTGCTGCATGTTGCTGAAGGGCAGGTAGGATATTTAGAAACCTTGCAAACTTATCAGCTGATGAGTTAGCATACTACTGAACAAGTTAGCGTACTACTGAACAAGTTAGTATACTACTGAACAAGTTAGCATACTACTGAACAAGTTAGCATACTACTGAACAAGTTACCATACTACTGAACAAGTTATCATACCACTGAACAAGTTAGCATACTACTGAACAAGTTAGCATACTACTGAACAAGTTATCATACTACTGAACAAGTTATCATACTACTGAACAAGTTACCATACTACTGAACAAGTTAGCATACTACTGAACAAGTTATCATACTACTGAACAAGTTATCATACTACTGAACAAGTTACCATACTACTGAACAAGTTACCATACTACTGAACAAGTTAGCATACTACCGAACAAGTTATCATACTACTGAACAAGTTAGCATACTACTGAACAAGTTACCATACTACTGAACAAGTTAGCATACTACCTAACAAGTTAGCATACTACTGAACAAGACTCGCAATGTACGTATAAGTTACCATTGAGGCTCTTTTGCGCAACCATAGTTGATGTGGAAGAACAATCTTAATTTGTGTCAATAGCCTTATTTATCATGGATCTCCAGGAGGTAGGATGTGAGTATATGGACTGGATTGGGCTGACCCAGGAAAGAGATAGTTGGCGGACGCTTGTGAGTGCGGTAATGATCGTTCGCGTTCCGTGAAATGCGGGGAATTTCTTGACTAGCTGCAAACCAGTTAGCTGCTCAAAAAGGACTCTGCACCATGGAGTAAGTAAGTAAGCCTTATTTATCCAGAATGCGAATCGCAACTTTTCTGTGTTGTATTATGTTGCAGTCTGTGGCCTGTTTTGCTCTACTGCCTTTTTTGTACATCATCTTTTAAACGAAACGAATTTTTGAGAAGATTTATTGAAAAGAAAATATATGTTCTGATTTTCTCTACAAATTTTGTTTGTAATATTTCTCATTTCGAGAAGTCAGCGAGATGTTATCGCAAGTTTAAACAGATTTTCTTGCCAATTACTCGCTTTCTCCTCAGAATTCAATCATACTTGAACTTGTCGACAAATGTAAAATTTCATGAAAATTCGCCCGGTTGGAGCCGGGCTCTTCCATACGGACAGACGGACGGACGTTCGGACAGCCACACCTGGCGAAGCTAATAGTCATTTTTCGCAGACATTCGACTGTGTCTAAAGAAAGATACAATGAATAAATAGGCAGAAAAATTGGCCACGATCTGTAAGCCTACCGTTCAATTGCAGAGCCTGGTAGGGTTCACAAAATATTAATCAGCAGTAGCAGGCCGGGAATAAGTATTATGTTGAACTGAATGCAGTCACCCGCAGCGCTTCTTCCGTTGTACGAACCACGAACGACAAACCAAGAAATTTCTAACAAAGGGAGCAGTATTAGCATAATCAGGATAGTGCACACCCTACAGGTTGTAAAACTGAGCAGCCTTGGTTCTACTCCAGGCAAGGGCAAGAGGTCTTTCTCTTCTCCAAACCACCCAAATAGGATATACAGCCCACAGGGCCTACTATTCAATGGGTGCCGGGGATAAAGCGGCCGAGGCGTGAAACTAAAATCCATCAACGAGATAGCACCAAGAAAAAGGATGAGAGGATTATAACCCCAGTTTGTGTACGTCTTAAATTTGTGTAGAGTGACAGTTTTACTTTCACACTCTGTTCATAAGAGAGATGCCAGATATGGTAATACATTAAAAATAGTCAGCAGTTTGTTTATGTGTAGCTTGATATAAAGAAGACGTTGAATTCTGCAGCATCGTCGATTTGTCAAGTATATGTCCTACTTATCAAACTGATAAACGGTACGAAGTAAAGATAAACAGTTCAAGCAGAGGTGAAAAGTCCTTGAATGCAACTTCATGATAAAAAATATATATGAGGCGCAAGGCTTCTCCAACGTTATGGGATCATCAACTAATTCAGCTGAACTGCAATGCTTATTAAAATTAAACAAACGTGGGCTCAAAAATAAATTTAATACAATCTTCTATACAAAATAGAAACATAATCCAACTTTATTTATCAAATCTATCACTAATAACTCTCGGTAACAAGTTAAGATTTATTTCAATGTTTTGCTGTCCTAATCACATTCACTCTGCAATCTTTCTTAGAAATGCAATCTCCTTATTCCCCCCTCTTTCGGAAATAAAACTTGTACTTTTTACGAAGGCCAAACGTTTGACTTTATTCTAAGCCAGCTGGATCCAATTAACACACTCTGGTTCTCATATGTTGACTTTAGTATGACCATCCAGATATCTCTACACCCTCTTTCCTTGGACGTTTTCTAAGCTAACTACTTTATCAAGGCAGCCTGAGTCTGGGTCCAAATTCTACCATCACCGAATGAAAATTAGAATGATTTCTATCATTCTCTATGATAAATATTTTTGTAGGAATGGAAGCCTTAAATTTTACGCCTTCTGGTTTAACAAAACTCGGGATGTACATTTGGTATTCTGCAATTATGTGATTCTGACCTAAGTCTCAGTTCCACCAGAAAGGTACGAACTATCAATTAGCGCTTTAACTGCTTATGTGTAGGTCCCTCAACTTTCTACAGACAATCACAATTAAAAGCAGGGATAACGGGTAGCGGGTTCGATCCGAAGAAGGCACTTTCCCCGTAACGGTACTCATTTTTGCGGTGTGTTGGCGGGCAGTGTAGTTCTGTTGAGATACGGAAGGCACTTGGGTGGTAGTTGCACAATCAGACGCCTAACATTTGCCTTTCTGGGAGGAAGAGATCCCTAAATAACAAACTTTTAATATCGCCATGGTGTTCCTGTGCCCCTGCTTGTTTCTCCCTCGCATTTATACGTTTGAAACATCTGACCGGTTTTCACAAACCCTAGTATGACCATTAAGGTGCCCTTAGTGAGCACTCCGACGCTTATATTTTAATTTACTTCTAAGCAATAACAACGTGGAAGACAGCAGATTTGTGAGGTGTGAGCAATATGTACTTGCTGTTACTCAAATTTTATATTAAAGTAGATTGCGGGGAAGTAAGAAGCCATCGTTAAGGTACTATATTTACAGAATGATAAGTAGCAAGATGGCGGCAGTACAAATGTTTGCTTAAGTTTCCTGTTTGTCACGATAATGTAACATTGCAGCCCCCCCTCCCCCCGTGGGACGCGCCACAGTCGGTAGGACTCTCCTGGACAAGTGATCATATCGTTGCAGAAACCTGTACCTTATAACACACAACAATCACACCCCGGCGGTATTCGAAACCACAGTCCCAGAAAAGACGGTCCCCAGGCCCACGTCTTGAGCCTCGTTCACACGTTTAGGTATTCGACCGGCTTTCAGGTTCCGATTATCACCGAAACACAGGAAAGCATACGCCTTTCACACAACCCTGTCTTTCGGCCTGCCGGAAATTACCGGCCTGCTGCCGGGTAGCAGTCGAAGCTATCCACTATGTGCCAGGTCACCGGCCGTTAGCGGAGTCAGCAGTAGTGCAGGTGTTACTTATGGACACGTTCACACACTGCGATTTTTACCCAGCTTTATCCGAGCAATCATCTTCCACTGCAGTGTCAGTAGAATACTGAAACTGCAGAGTCTTTCAGTGGTGAAGATGGGCGATTTTGAAATCGACAAAGAATTGTCAATATCTCTGGTGGAAGTCACGCCAGTTTTGTGGGATAAGGCAGATGATATTTGCAAAAACAGGAATGAAACAAAAAGGGCACGGACAGAATTTTGTATTTGTCTTCGAGAAGACTTTTAAGTTCTAGGAGATGTTCAAAAAACCCCTTTTGGAGAATATTGCCAAAATCTATTGAACAAAGCTAACTGAAATTCATACAAATGCATCTTCTTTCATTTTATGCATTCTACTGTAGTGTGCAGAAAAACACAGGTCTTAACATTGTCTACTGCAAAGTCTGGACTGACATTAGGCGTTCAGTGGAAAATTCTCCATTTTTTTGTTCCGAATTCCAAAAACACATTCCACATACCTTCGTGCTGTGCATAATTGATAATTGTACACTTTTTTACAATCCGATTAGATCAACCAAACTGTCGAAGTATATTCCTGTTTAGCGCAAATCCCTCATCTCCTACAAAGAAGTATTTTACATTTGGACCTTCTGTTACTGAAAGGGGTCGCTCACTGGGTAATTCCAGCTCTTTGTCTGAATTGATGTCCATAGCGTAGATCGTTAAAAAACAGGAGAATCACAGTCTTTTCCGTAGCTACCGATGTCAACGTACACAAAGCGGCAGTTAGTGTCTGCCACGGCCATTGATACCACTGAAAAAATTATTGTAATTATAGAACATCGAGCAACTGTTTTCCGGTTTGATTATTCGAATATTTTCCCCATCGATGGCCCCCTAAGTAATGCGGAAAATTAGCTCTTCTTTCAAACTACGAAGGAGTCAATTCCCACTACTCTTTCTTAGGTGTGGGGAATACATACTGGACGAATGATAGACAAAACACAAAGATATATATATCTCTGGCTATATTGTTTGCTGTTGAGATTCCAAACCAATAAGAGAAAAGTAAGTCAAGAAAACTGCATCCACTAGCTAGATAACAGAAAAAAAGCATTGAGTGTAAAATGCCACTTGTAAGGGGTGAATGTGTCAAAGCAGAATTCAAAGCAAGATTTAAAAATTCTGGGGCCTTGGTGCAAACACTTTTTTATTCCTTTTGAAAATGCTGCTATACCCACGGGCCTTAACATTCGATTACAGAACTATAAAACCTGTAATTGTTATTAACAAGTACATATTTTAGAACAAATATATATTGAACTAAGGCCCTCTTCTATTCTAAGACCAAACAAAAATAAAAAACGAATCACTTCCACCTAGTTATTCTGAAGTTTGCAGTAATTTAAGAATACCTGGAAAATATTCCAGTCAAATTGAAATGTTACTCTTTTAATGTTAAAGTTCTAACTCCGTAACAATATTAAGCTTTCAATTGCTATTTCACGGTTTATTTGATCCAGAAGAGATGTGAAAAGAAGAAAAAGCTCTTATGCCCTTTTGTCTATCTCACTTATACTTTTGCACCGTGTGACCGTTTTCACAAATCCCATAATGACCATTATGAAGCCTTTAGGGGTTACCCCGACGCTTACTAATAACAACGTGAAAGACTTGCAAAATTGTGAGGTGTGAGCAATACTCTCTTGCACATACTGGAATTCTGTGTGGTACTAGATAGTGAGGAAACGTGAAGCTTTTGTTAAGGTGCCATATTTAGAGACTGATAAGCAACAAGATGGCGGCAGTACAAATGTTTGCTTAAGTTTCCTGTTTGTGATGATAATGAACAATTGCAGTTTTTCTTTCCTATTTCTCTACGACTCGAAGCAGGCCGTGTCCTGGTTCATGAAGTTTCCCGATCACACACAAAGAATCACCACAGTCGGTAGGAATCTGGACGAGTGATCAGCCCGACACAGTGACCTCTACCTGACAATAAATAACCCTCACTACAAACAGACATCCATGCCCCCGGGGGGGGGGGGGGAGGCATAGATGTCTGCCTCAACAAGCGAGCGTCCGCAGGCCCAAGCCTTAGACCGCGCGACCACTCGGATCGGCCTGTTGGAGTTAGGTAAATGAAGTTTGATAAAGGTAAAAGGTATAGTTTTCCCGTTACAGGCCCGGTGTGGCCCAGAGGGTGGGTAGAGGTACAGCTCTACTCTTCCATGACCGCGGCAATAGAAGGGGGTGAGTGGTCAGCAGCACGCCCCAACCGCACTTTACCCCCGGGAAAGACCCGTTGGAAACCTGATGGCACACGGTGACGCACAGTAGGGGAAGTGAAGGGGAAACATGCGAGTGGAGTAGGTAGGCAGTAGTCTTGCACTCTACCTCAGAACATGGTGTATCCAGCATTACTACCATTACTACCGCTGATGCGCAAACCTCGGCTGCCAGTAGTCGACTGAACTGACGCCCCCGCCGATTTAAATTGACTCGTCCGTTTCGCTGAAAGACCAAATCTGGTTTCTGCGCGTGTGCCATAACGTTTCAAACGTGCTCTACCCATTTTACAGGAGGCTGGGTGGGCCCCAAGGCCGGCCTGGACAAGCGGAAAATCTCGTCCCCACCGGGATTCGATCCCGGACCGTCCAGCCCGTAGTCAGTCGCTACATCGACTGAACTACCCAGCACACAAATGAAGTTTGATACGTAAGTAAATTGTAAACTTTCTTGCATATTACAACTTTCTAAAGGTATTTAAACATGCGAGAATGGTATTTGAGTCTGTGAGACTGTTATATTCTCGGGCTCAGTGTCATGGGATTAGACCAATTCACATTTCCTGGTTGGCTCAATCCATACGCCCACAGTGACCTGTCTTTTGGCTGGAGTATGGAGGAATCACGATTGTACGAAACGTTCACACATGTTGTGGGCCCACACAGCTTGCTCTTCAAAGTGTACCGAGATCCTTTCGCATGGGTAAAGTTTTTGGGCGTGAAGTTAACCTCTTACCTTCCTTCACGGTCCACGTTATAAATTAGTGCAACTGTCCATTCACACACGTCGTGGTGATGACGTAAGAGCAGTGACATCACCACTACTGTAGTTTTTACGAGGCCCGTCAATAAAGAAATAAGACTAATTTTCTTCTAGCTGTACAGACAAAACTGCAGTCCGCAAACTTTCTTTGACCTTGGTCCTTCCTTCATCCTCACTTGCAGTGGCATGGCTGTGCAATGCCTCAGTGTGGAGTAGATGCTTAAAATGTCAAAAGATGTTTTGAACCTCGTCATGAAAATGGAAGCACGGAACATCGCGCAGCAATGTGCAATGTGCAATCCTTTTTGTTTTGTGTTAAACTCGGTGGCAGTGCCACCACAACACATAAACTCGGTGGCAGTGCCACCACAACACATAAACTCGGTGGCAGTGCCACCACAACACATAAACTCGGTGGCAGTGCCACCACAACACATAA